>ENA-UOOM01000420-UOOM01000420.1-fermentation-metagenome-genome-assembly--contig:-NODE-420-length-49935-cov-48.649679_pt1 | contig 49935 bp, 40 predicted proteins | sample MGYA00245781_ERZ724031 | MGnify/ENA primary metagenome ERZ724031 (study PRJEB28704, sample SAMN03018317) | fermentation metagenome | biome: anthropogenic terrestrial biome; feature: soil; material...
TAGCCGCCAGTTTTCACATGTCCCGGTTGGAATTATTTCCAATCGGGATTTTTTTGCTTATAAAGTGTGTCATTATTGTACGTTTATCTTTTTTTATGGCTGAGAGAGTCTCGAAATCCATTTCAACACCTATTTTTGTTGTGACAACAGAACGGCTATGAAACATAACCTCTAAAAAATGAACGTATGAGAAAATGGATATTCTTTTTTACAGTGATCAGCCTTTTGGCGGGGCTTTCTGCCTGTGGCAGTGATAGGCCTGATGATTTGCCGATGTCGATGAATGCCTCTGCAACACAGTCATTCAAACTGATTACGGCTGCAGGTACCCCCCAATCACCGGAAGTCGTTTTTAATCTGACTGATTTCACGGCCATCGCCCAGTATGTGAAATATATTGAAAAGGTGGATGTGCTTGCCACTTCCTATTTTGAGTTTACAGGTATCCCCACTTCCGAGGGGGTAAAACTGACTAACGTGAGTCTGACATTGGCAAGCAACAGCAAGACACAAATCACATTGCCTGACATTACCGCCAATGGGAAGATCGCTGCAGATACGGCCGCCTATTTGGGTTTTCTACAATCGGTGATGGATGAGATTAACAGGAAAGGCTCATCAAAATTAATTTTGAAGTATACCTCCGCAACTGATTTGCTCAGCCCGGATACGCTATGTAAGGTTTCACTGAATGCGAAATTTTCATTCAACTGAGTACCCTGTCCGGAAATGGAAATAACCAAAAAAAGAGGGTGTATCACTACAAATGTGTAGTGACCCCAAAAAGTTGGACAAGATTATAAATTAAGATTCTTGTAATAGAGCTCGGTATTGCACCGGGCTCTTTCCATTTAACCTGTTTTTTATCCTTTCATTGTTATAGTAATTAATGTATTGTTTTAAAGCCGTTATAAACTCTTTGGACGATTCAAACTTTTCCGCATATAGCAATTCGGTTTTCATGATTCCAAAAAAGTTTTCTGCCACGGCATTATCAAGACAGTTTCCTTTTCGGGACATGCTCTGGATAATCCCATGTTCTTCAAGGATCTTGCGGTAACTATATTGCTGGTACTGCCACCCCTGGTCAGAATGAAAGATAATCCCACTGGTTTTCCGCACTTTACCAAAGGCTTTGTCCAACATTTCATTTATCATTCTCATATTCGGACTATTGGATATACTATAGGATATTACCTCGCCATTAAACATGTCAAGTATTGGTGAAAGGATTAATAAATCATATTTTCTACTACAACGAAAGTAGGAAGTAGACTAAGCTATTTATTGCGTATGGTATAATTTATCAAAGACATGAACTGACGCTATAAATAATACTTATGACAACAAGAAGAGAATTTTTCAAGCATGCAGCTCTGGCCTCTGCAGGACTGCCTATGGGAGGCATCTCGACCAGGATGAATGCGGCAAGCTACAACAGGGTGGTGGGTACTAATAAAAAAGTGAACCTGCCCCATATTGGAATTGGAAACAGATGGGAGACAATTCATTCGAAAACATAGGAAGCGAATAGAGTTGAATGTATTTGAACATTGACGGATGACTTGATAAGAAAAGGATTGAAGCTGAAAGCGGGGACAAGACCGGCAGAGGTTGACACGGATACGGAGGCTGATAATGACCTCCAATCCGTATTTTTGAAGCAAATCAACAGTTCTGTTGGTACTCATGACCTGATAATGATGCTTGAGTCGGTCACTACCCCGCTGTTTGTTGATGCTTTATTATATTATTTATCCTTATCCTTATCTTCTCAATTGCATACGGGTATTGCTTCTCAATTGGGTGAGCGTTTTGGTACCGTAATGCCAATAGTATCCATATCCATAATAAGAATCATAAATATACGCCTGATAGCCGAAACGAATGTTTGTGGCAGCAGCCGTTGTTCCCGGCAACACAATGCGGTATCGCCCTGAACGGGGCATCTCGTATGCAGGTGTCTGGGTAACTCCGCCCAACTGATAAATGTAGCGACTGCTTGCCTGGCCGGCGGTTACATCGTAATAAGCTCCGTAATAATTGTAATAGTACTCAACCACTCCTTCCACCTGGATCTCCTTGAGCGTGCTCATGGCAACGGTTTTTGAGGTAGCCACATTGCCCATGGTGGTGGTTTGCGTATATACATCGGTGACGCTTCCGTTATACTTTCCGTAATAAGAGTCATAGTCGTTCTGTGTCACTGTCTCATAGGTAAATGTCACCGTGGAAGCCGTGGTGACACTAGCATCTACCGGATAACTGAGCTTAAACTGCCCGTTGGCCAACACCTCAACGCTCGCTGTTACGGGATTGGAGGATGCCGGGTTAATCACGGCCGTTACTGTAGCCCCTTGCGGAACCACGGTTCCGGCAGCACCGTAAGTTATTTTCGTACCCGTTACCTCGGACGAGGTATGCGTGAGGGTAAGAGCCGGATTGGCTTCCAGCTGCGCCACCGTAACGGTTTGTGAGAATACACGGGTGATACCGTCCGACAATGTTTTACGAAACGAAACGGCAGCCTGAGCTGTAGGCGCTAACCCGGAAGGATAATACCAGTCGTACTGCCCGTCGGTGTTCAGCGGCATGGATATCCTTCCGGCCGAAACCGTCAGGTTGGCGCGTTCAGCATAAGGAACCGGTGTGGATACCGAATTAAAAAGATACGCCACGGTTCCATGTATCTTGTTGATGTTATATCCCGCCGTACCTTCGGTAAAGCCTTCGGCCGTAAGCACCACCACTTCCTTGCTGCTGCTCAGGTTGGTCTTGAACTGCACGGTTTGCGCGCCCTTGGCGGTTACCGTGTATGTATAGTACGTTTTGCCGTCAATCACCTCCATGCGCATTCCCCGTTGAGCAGGAGTCAATCCGTTGGTTTGGATGCGTACCTCAAGCGGAAGCAACTCGGTGGGATATTTGTCGGGAATAGTAAATGTGAGTGTAGCCGTAGATCCTTGCGTGGCAGGTATAACGGCAGGGTCAAATCCATTTATCAGAATGGGATCAAACTTATATAGCTCTTCTCCCACCAGGCGGATGGTGCGCGAAAGGTTTCCCTGCTTCACAATCACACGCGCCGTTAACCGGGAACCATCCGTGGGAATATCGTTGATTTCGGCCGTGATTTTACCGGTAGTCGGGTCAAAAGCAAAGGTACCCGTTTTTACCAGCGGATTCGCGGGATCGTCTTCAATGAGTGTAGCCGTAACGCCTGTGTTGTTCCATGTATTTGGAGCGGTTACCACATCGGGGTAATACCTGGCCCATGTATCCAGCAGGCCGCCGTTACTGGTAAAGGTAATGAGCGTTTTTTCCACTTCCAGTTTTCTGGTCCCGTCCGAAATAACGGGGTATTTTTCGATGGTAACGTCCAGCGATGTATTGTTTGCTGCGGCGTTATCCATCGCTTGCTGCTCTGTAGCGTAACCCGGTCTTAAAATTTCGTTGACGGAAAGTTTATACCAGTAATTGCGCTCGATGTCATACCGGTTTTTGTCGGCATCCAGGAGGTCTATCTTATAATAAGTGACTGCCCCATCGTATCTTCCCTGTAAAATTACGCAGGTATAATCGGTATCGGCGTTTTTGTTTTTACGTTCAAAAGCATATTCGGCATTTGCAGATCCTAACGGATGATAAGCAGCGCTGGAAGCCGTATAGGCATTTCCCGCCGGTTCGGTAATCACTCTTGCGGCAAAGGTGTAGTTTTTCGGGTCGAAAGGGGCTACTGTGCCTAAGGTGGACATGCGACGCACGGCAAAGCTTCCCTCGGTAAACCTGGTGGTGTAGTTATTGGCCGCTACTTCCACGGTAATCTTGGCCATGTTGCGCAACAGAGAAACCGTTTGAGACTGGAAGGTGGTGGTACCGATGCCCGTTACTTCCATGCGCGCCCACATACAGAGGCTTTCACCCTTAAGCGCGGGCACAATCTCCCGCTCGTCTTTTTCATGCAACAGGGCATCGTCGAAGGGGGACAGATCGTAATTGGCGATAAAATGCACGATACGCTTTTGCGAAGTAGCCTTGAGTTGTGCCGAGAACGTTCCGTTGGCCGATGCGGGCGGCGTGCCGGCAGGCGTAGCCGTGGCTTGCGCTTTATAGAGATAATTCCCTTTTTCGTCGAACACCATTACCCAAAGGGAACGGATGGCATTTTCGTCGGCCACCGCTGCACGGGTCGCCACGTTATAAACAGGCACATCCACGGCAAAACGAACGTTCACGTTACCCGAAGCATTATCGGCATCTCCGTTTCCTATCTCGTTGTCGGCACATCCGGTTAGCAGGAAAAGTACCAGGCCCGTTATACCGTATAGATATCTTTTTATTTGCATCGTCATCGTTTTCATCCTCTTGGTTAGTTTTTCACATCACGCACGCAGCGGACATAGGCTCTATCATTTGGACCTTTAGTAGCTGTACCATACATGCGGTATGGGCCGTTAGTTTTGTATGAATCCCAATAAAAATCTCCCGTCATAATGGAAGTTACAGCACTACCCGATGTAGTTTGCATTTTATTTACTAATGCTATTTCTGCCTCAGTAGGCAATCTCCAGTCGGAATATGTTATTTCTTTTCCATCCACTACAGTTGTTTCAGTATAATCTTTACAACTCTGAAGAGCGCTTGGAGCATTATAATATTGTTGATAGTAAGCACTCCAAACATTCGTCACTCCAATATCATAATATGTCTGGGGAGATGCTCCCAGTTGTGATGCCAATTGGAAAGAGGGAGAAACCAAGTTGGAAACTTCAGCGGCGGCGGAAGTATATCCGTTTGCATCCAGGGGAGGGTACCCGATAATGGAAGTGCCGTCTGGCGAATTGGCCGTAATAATATACATAGCTGCATTTTTCAGTGCAGGTTCATAAGAAGGCCTGAAACCATACGGTCTGCGAGAAGAATATATACCTTGCTGGTCGGTAATATAATTGGCCGGATATTGGGTTATCTTCACCACCTGGTTCAATGCTGTAATTCCATTGGAAACGGTAAACGAAATGTCTTTCGGCACATTATTGACGGGCACGGCACTCACAACGGTTATTCTACCGGCAGAAGGATAGTCTATATACACTTTCACGCTTCCGTCTGTAGGTGGTGTGGTAGGTGTTCCTGTTCCAGTTGTTCCATTGGGGTAAGAAGTAGTCGTTTCCTCACCAGTAGCGGCATCCGTATAGGTATAGCTTGCTTTAATATCTGAAACCGAAACAGGTAATTTAGAAGAAGAATAGGACAACACCGTGGTGGTTACATTCTGCATTTTACTGGCTTGCGGCGAGACAAACAGATAGTGCTGCTGGGCAATAGCCACCGCCACTTGTTGCGTAGTCCAATCCTTTATCACATAATTACCCGTTAGTTCCACCGGGTTGTCTACCGTCCCTCCCAGTTTATTGATGAAAACCTCTATGTCGTACAAATGATTCCGCTTAAGGCGGTAAAAGTCTTTTTCCATATCATTCTGCGGCCCCTCCGGTTTCTGAAAGTTCACAGGGACCTTGTAATAATAATAGGTGAATTCCGGGGCGCCTGCAGGCACTTTCAGCGGTACGCGGATCATCACATAGGTTTCCTTGGATCGATCGGTACTCCAATCGTTTTCATACGAATATATGGGGTAGGGGTGCGAAATTCCCGGCAGGTTTAATGAAGGCATATAGAATACATTCATAGTCGTATAATCGGCGTCGGAATGAAAACTTTCAGGCACTTGAGTTCTTCCTTGCATCAACGCTCCGTATGTGTTGTAGTTTTTTACGGAAATAAGAGGCGTGGCGCCGCTTGTCCCGTCTGTCGGTATATATTGGCTGATTTTTTCACCCTTCAATATCCTTACCCTGATCTTGGAGGCGGCACGTGCCACATTAACGGTTCCTATGTGCGGCGATGCCAATGATACGGTTTTTCCTGCCAGCATTCCATCCATTACAAACTGAGTCGGATTGGATTTCCTGTTGGTCAGCGAAAAATCGAATCCGGTATTGGAGGGTGTCAGTACAACGTTCTTCAGGTCGGCAAGAGATTTCCCTTCCATCTCAGCCCGAGTTGGGCCGTTTACCACAATGTACACGTCGTAACTCTGGGTTCCGTCAAACAAGGTCTCTTTGGAAGACGGCACGGCGATAACGGCTTTTTTTGAATTTACGTCGTACACGGTCTGTTCGGCATACCACACTTGCGTTTCTCCCCGGTAAAAGAACACATCCACTTTCCGGATGGCATTTTCATTTTTGGCATTGTCATAATCGCCCACCTCGGTCGCACGTGTAGCACTTTCCTTCAAGGTTGTGGTTACCAGTGAAACGGTCAATTGCTTTTGATCGGCGGGAAGCGGCTCTATCTCGTTATTGGAACAGCGGGTCAGTAGCATGGCCACTGCTAGAGCGAGAAGTAGGAGTATGTGATTGTAAAAAAGTTTCATAGCCGTTACAATATTATTTTACCGTTTGAGTGATGACATACCTGTTGCCCGGGCCAATACCCACAGGGCCTTCCACAAATTGTCCATTCAGTACGTAATTATCGGGGTCTATTTCCACTCCGTCCACCATCAGGTAAAACTCGGTCGTACGGGTGGTTGTCGTCGGGGGCTTGAGCGCTACCACCTTTATGTTGTATTCCGTGCCGGCTGCTCCGGTAATGGAAGATCCTGGTTCAAAAGCAAATTCCAATCCGTTGGTTAGTGTAGCTGTCCATATTCCTCCTACGGGGCGCATCATTTTAAACGTGAAAGTGGCTACATCATAGGTTGCTCCCAATTCGGCACTGTAAGGCTGCTTAACCGTCGGCGGTTCAGGTGTCCAATACGAAGCATACTCCATTTCGGCCTCAGAAATATATTCTTTTTGCGATTGTATCAACTCCCAGGGCAATACCGCCAGGGTGATGGTCAGGGCATTTCCTTTTAAAATACAATTCAACCGGTAGAGTGTGTTGCGATAGATGGAGTAGTCTTTCGTTGCCGGATTTTGGTAAACGGGTATGGAATAGGTGATGTCTTCTCCCGCTTTTACCACAGTTATGTCTGCTACCACGGCGTTGGCGTCGGTGGCATTTTTACGCTCGGCCATATAGGCCGTAAAAATGTTTCCGTTAAACGGTGTGCCTGTTGTATGATTGACCGATTGCGTAATGGGGTAGGATGTTTCTGTTACGCTGGCAGCATCATTCTCCAACACATTATAGGTTTGGTTGGCATTACGCAGAGTCACGCTTTTTATCTGATACACGTTGGCCGTTTCGAACACCACATTGCCATTGGTCGCATCCTGGTTGGTAAGGTTTACCTCCATCTTGGCCAATGTCCGTTTAAGTTCGATGGAGGGACCGACTAATTGCGGGTTTAGTTCGGTAGTTCCCGGGACAAAAGCAACATTGAGATAGTTGGAGCCAGCCATGGGCATGCCCGAGCCGGCGGCTACCTTGTTTTCTAAGTCGGTTGTCGAAACAAGGGCATTCAGATATCCTTTTAAACCGGGAGCGCCTGTGAGGGCAGATCTTGAACGGATCGTCCCCAAGTTCCAGGAAGGGTCTTCGTTGGCTATCAATACAAATTCATAATAACCGGTGAGGATCTGGAGATCCATCTGTATTTTGAATATGTTCTGTCCCGTTCCGTCGGCGAATGTATAATTCTTCGCATCTGCGGAAGGAGGGGTAACCCCCGGTTTTACATACAGGATATTGGCCGCCATCTCTCCCGAAGCATTGTCGAACGCCATTACCCGCACGGTCCCTACCGTACTTTCATTGACGGAGCCGTCTTCAAGCCCTTCGGCATACGTACCGTTCGATTCGTCCCATGTTCCTGCTGCTCTTGTGGCGGCCCGTGTGGGAGAAGGAACGCTCATTTCAATGGTGGTGAGTATCCGGATGGCGGCAGTTTCCTTTTTCTCTGTCGGCACATCTTCTTTCACACATCCCGTTGTCGTGAGCAAGAGAAGTGAAAACCATGCAACTATTTGAATATATTTTTTCTTTTTCATTGATAAATTATCCCAGTATTACAGGTCTTTTAACCACGTTCCAATCGTTCACGATAATGCTCGTCAGCATATAGGTTGTTTGAGATTCGGGGTTGGGTTTGAAAACAATGATTATATTGAAATCATGATCGCATTCCAGCCGGTACGGGGGTTCTCCCGAATCGCCGCGATACATGATGATGTCATCCACCAGATCCACGGAATAAATGACTTTTCCCGTCGTGGTGCTGGTAAGGGTAAAACGGGTATCTCTCCCTTCTGCCAGTTTCATCACGGTGAAATCGGCTTTCAGCATATCTCCGTCGCGGTGAACGGGGCTTGTATAATCGAAACGGCTATCGGGGGCGTAGTCGGCATTAAAATCATAGTTGCCGTTATCGTCCGTAATGACCACGCTGTACGTGTCTTCTTTCGACAGTCCGTGGATGGTAAAACGGATGCGGTTGGTGAGCTCCTGCATGTTGAACGAAACCAAATCGAAAATGGATCCCAGGTTCGTACGGTCCGTAATAACCAACGGTTCAGGCGATGCACCGTAGTAAAGCGGCAGCGGGTGAGTGCTGACTTTGCCGGCCTGTTTTTTCATCGACAGGAACATCTGTTGTTTAGTGGTTGTACCTTTGGTGAATTGAGAGAAGTCGTAAGTAGATAAGTCTTCGCCTCCCCACGCCACAAACGTGAACTTACCCACTTTATAAAAAGGTGTTTTCAACAGATAGTCGGCAGACAATGCCACGTCGGTGGCCGCATATTCTTCTGCCAATACCTCATTCTCGTCAAAAGCAAATACACGTACCTGCTTGATGGCTTTCGGATACGAGGGGCCGCTTTCGCATGGAGTTTGCGTATAGAACGCAAAGTTAACCCCCTGCGGACACTCGCTCAGGTTGTCGTAAATCATCTTGTCGCATCCCGACGGGAATATCATTAACAGGAGTACGGCTAAGAATTTGTATGCTTGAAATAGTCTCATGTCGTTTTAATTATCGCCGTTATTGCTCTCACGACTTACTCTCACAGTTTTAACTTTTTGTGAGCAGCAGCCCAGCAAAGCGCTGCTGCCCTTGTTTCCGTTTCGTGCACGGAAAGAATTGGAATTATTGCAGGACAATGCCGCCCCGTTGAACCAGGTTCCAGGGAAGGACTACCGCTTCAACCCGCATGTAGGTTTCGGTGGGTTCAATATTCGGATCATCCGGATCGGGATAATTGGGACTATCCGGATCTTCTTTCGGCAAGTTCGGGTCGTTGGGGTCGGAAGAATCCCAGGGGAACCCTATTTTTGCAAAACCCTTGATATCCAGCATATAGGCATTGTTACGACGTGTGCTGGCATTCACAACCACCTTGTCGTCGGTATCCAGTGTTTGACGATTCCATAACGCGCGGTAGCCGCATTTTCCGTCTTTATACGTGTAAGCAAACTGTCCGGGAGCCGAAGTGCTGGAGGCAGCAGCGTCCGGAGTTTCATACAACACACCGTCTTGTATACCCATGTAAAAAGTAGTTCCTTTTTTAGCGCTACCCCAAACAAGTTCTTTCAATGCATATACAAGGTAACCTTCTTGAGAGACGCCGTCTCCTGCCGTACCTTCTACAAAAGTTGTAGGATTGTAATATTTTCCGGTACCTGCCTTGGCTACAAAGTTTTTAGCCGTGCCGTCCACAGTCAATACTTTTTCGGGAGTGTAATACCCATATACTTTTGCATAGGCAAAACGATAAAATCCTTGTTCTTCAATGGCGCCACCGGCCTCGGAGTAGCTGGACAAGTCGCCACTGTTTTCCATAAAATAAAGTACTTTGGTATCCGCGCTTTCCGGTGTTGCGCCAGCCACATTTACATCCTTGGGGGTTGATACATCCGCGGGGACTCCGGAAACGCCCAGGCGGACCAGTCCGGCTGCAACGGCCGCGTCAGCGTCTTGTGTGGGAGCGATAGCGTGAATGGCCGATTTATAACCGGTATACTGATTGTTGTCGGCAACTTCCATGATTCTGGAACCCGCATTGTCGCGAAACAAGTATGTTTTGGTGGCTCCGTTAACGGCAGCAAAAGTAAGGCCATCTACGGTAGCAACCTTGGTTGTTCCCTGCATCACATCACCGGAGAAATCAGCAGCCTGGCGGACAATACCTTTAGCCACTACTCTTTCCACTTCAATTCCGGTGAAAACGTTTTTCGTCTGATCCGTACCGGCCAGGCAAGCATCTTTTGTAATATTGGGCAGAATATTACCGTTGAACGCCTTGGAGGTCATGGTGAAGTTAGGGGTGGTTAGTCCGGATAGCGCTCCGCTGTATTCAGTGGTGGCAGTAGCGGTAGCGGCACCAGGAGTAACGCTGTTTTTGTTAAAGATCAACGCCATTGTTTGGGCTCCTGGTGTAGTTGCCCAAGGAGCTGTTTTGTAAATTCCGGTTTCCGACCAGAAAGTGCCATCAGCAGTTCCGCTTGCAGCCGATGCCCATGTGGCATTGCCTGCGGTTGAGAGCATTTCCAAGGTAGTCAGCACCTGTTCTGCCGGAGTACCGGCATTGTCACTCTGGTTATCCGTCAGCGCCCTGGTCTGAATGCCCTTTAAAGCTACACTCACGCTCGCGTAGGTGTTACCCTTGGTAGGCACATCCGGACCTTCTTCGTTGTTACAAGCCGCGAATCCAAAGACGATGGCGGCCATCATTAGAAATTTAATTGCTTTTCTCATTGTTTTAATGAATTAAAAATGAATAATTGATTAGTATCTCGTTTTTTAGCTTTAATCTTTCGTTGTTTTATTTAATTCTTCCAAATTGGCTTTCGCGTCGGCGTCGCCGCGGGCAGCGGCTTTTTCAAAATACTCTTTTGCCTTTGCCGGGTTGCTCATACGTGCATGGCCCACACCCAGGTTGTTCCACGAGCGCGGGTCGTTTTCTATTCTGTTCAGGCGGTCAATGGCTGCCTGATGGTTGCCTCCCTCGATATCGGCGGCTGCCGAGTTGAGAATGGCAATGGGTTCGTTGGGATACAGGCGTGTGGCAATATCAAACACTTCCTTGAACTCTTTGCTGTTTTCGGGGTAGGTCTGTGCCACCAGATACATTTCGTTCAAGCTCAACAGTTTCGGATTGGTGCGTATAACCTCCTTCGCCTCTTCCACACTGAATGCGCGCACGTTGTAGGCAATGGTGTAATCGGTTCTGCGTAACGGAGGATAATAGTTTTCCAGCAACGTGCGGTAGGTCTGTCCGTTTGAGAGTTTCATCAGTTCGGCGTCGCGCGAATCGGGATTGGCTACATTATTAATGATGCGCAATATTTCGTTCCTGTCGGCTAACGCCGATTTTTCTACCGCTTGTTCCAGCCCGTCCCAGTCTTCACCGTAACCGGTCACTTTAAACCGGCTTCGGCTAATGCCGTGCGCGTTGCTCAGATAATCGGCAAACGAGTTGGCGCGGCGGTCGGACAAAGCACGGTTGGAGTTATGGTTTCCTTCAGGCGAAGCATATCCCGACACGGTAAATTCGGTGATATTCAGATCGTTGTTTCCTTTTACCTCGTTGATGACCCTGTCCACGCGGTCAAATTCGGCAGCGTTGTTTTTGTAGTTGCGTACCAGGTCGTGTTTGCCCACCACATAATTGAATGTCGCCGTATGGCGATCTGAACGTGCTTTCACCGGCTCCACTTCAGGGACGATGTATGTCAGCTTGTATGTGGGCATGTAAGGTTCGCGCAGCACCCTGCCTGTCAACAATTGCTCCCCGCTGCCTTTGTCGCACTCGGCACAGCCGGTAGCGTTCTTAACCAGGTTCAGCGAAGCATCGCTCATCCAGCTTTCAAAAGGAACAGCGGTACTGTAGCTGATGGTCTGGCGCGTGTTGTTATTGCGCTTCAACACCGTTTGGGGTGTCTCGGCAAACACGGGGTCGCCGTTTAATACCCGCGCCCGTTCCACCATTTTTTGGCGGCGTCCGCCATTGACCACCGCGGGAGGCAAAGCCCGGGTCTGCGTTCCCGCATTGGCCGTGAGAACGGGAGTGAGGGTAAGCATTTCGTCGGAGCCTATCTTTAAGGCGTCCAGCACAATATCCATGTACACCGAAAGGGTGTTGTTTTCTTTTATGCCGGTGAGGTTCTCTACCGCAACCTGCCCCGAGTAGACTCGTTGCCCGTATGCCGCAGTTGTAACTCCGAGAAACAGGGCAACCGGTAAGATAAATATGTGTGTAAATGTTTTCATCGCCGCTTATTTGAGAAAATAAATGAGTGACAGGGCCGCTTTGGTTACGCCCCAGTAGTTGTACTTGCCTTCGTCGAGTTTTGTCCCACACTCGGCACACGGGTATTTGTCGTAATGGATACGGGCGAAGCCGCCGCCCAGACTTGTTTCAAAATTCCATCGGGGGCTTAGTATCCATTGATAGCCATAACTGATACCCCCGCCGTACAGATACCCTTCGTAACGGCGGTCTTTAAAATTCTCCAGACGCCCCACGGGAATATCCCAATTGCCGATGTTGAATTGTGCTCCGTGAGCGTGAAGGCCGAGGAAATGACCGTTGAATCGCTCGCAAAACCAGTATCGGAACTCGGGTTGTGCCAGCCAATGCTTGGCTTTTCGGTTGTCTTTAAAATCCCAAAGGTTAAAGCCCCCACCCAATTCGAGTGAAGTTTTCTTCCCAAGGGAAAATTCTAATCCTGCGTTAGGCGACGCGGCAGCTCCCCAATAAGCAAAATTGGTTTTAACCGCCACTTTTTGAGCGTTTAGTGTAAACAAACTACACGTAAATGCGATAACCGTAAAAAGAATGCTGTGCGGATAATTCTTAAACATACTTTGAAAATATTTTTTTAAGCTTATGTTCATTTGACTGATTGAACGATGCTAAAGAACCAAATATTATCGACCTATCTATCAGACCGTTAATTTTGTTTTTTTACTTTATCGTAAAAATGAAAAACAGATGCTTTTCTTGATCTTGGCAACCGCTGCAAATTTAAAATGACAACCCATCATACGAAAAGAAATAACGGACAAAAAATATAGGAAACAGGACATTTTGGGCTCGTATATAGATCAACTGTTTGCTTTTCGGATCTCGGACGGGGTTTTATTTAAATAGCGGCGGCAATAGTTACTGAGTTGTGTTTCAGAACCGAATCCCAATTGTGGTGCGAGGATTTTAAGTCCGTCTTCAGACTTCATCAGCTCCAATTCTACCTGCTGTTTATTCTGTTCCAGCAGCCATTGTTTGGGGGTGATCTGGAAGTATTGCTTGAAATGGCGTCTGAAGGTGCGTTCCGTCATATTGCAGGCTGAGGCCAGTTCAGCCACTGTTTTCACTTCCCGGCTTTTTTGCTTCACCATGATCATGAATGGGTTGTCTCCCCGGATAAGGGAATGAAAAAACTGGGCGTTCTCCTCTTTGGTGAAAAAAGCCCGCATAAGAAAGAACCATTCGCTTTGCTTGATGTCTTGTAGATGGGCGCAGTACATTTTGTGAGCGATGTAGAATCGCATTCCGTTCAGGTAGTCCGTGATCTGCGGCAGTATGGGCAGCTTTTCGATGCAACGGGTCTCCTTCGGAATGTATTTGCGGAGTTTGATGAGCGAAAACTCATCGCACCGTATATGCGGATTCTCGAACATCAGTATTATGGATTCCGCATCACTCAGCGTGATGCCGGTATAGTTGTACTGCTCGTTCAGGGAGTACATGTTTCCTGCCGTGAGCCGGTGGGTCTGGTCATAACAGCAGTTGATCTCCACCTCTCCTTTTAGCATGAAGATAAAAGCATACAACCCATTTGAATCTATAACGATACGATGGTGTGCGGGCAACGCGTGCACCTTGAAAAGAGAATGTACCTCGGAAAGGTAATGTCGGCATTGTTGATGCTCATTGAAGTAAAGTATGTCCATAACAGATCTTTTTATAAGTTTCTGAAATTAAACCCTTGTTACAGGAATTCCAGGTCTTATTGGAAAACCGTGTTGTCCTTTATGGCTTCGTTTCTTATTTTTGTGGGACTTGAGCCAATCTTGGACTTACAGAAATGCGCCAAATGCGACATGCTGCAGAATCCTGTAATCGACACAATTTCATTAATGGGTATATCGGTGTTTTGCAAATAATGCAAGACTTCATTTTTCTTGATCAAGAACAACCATTGCTTGGGTGTAGTGTTAAGTATCCGCTTGAAATGCCGGGTAAATGTTCTCGTGGATTTGTAACCGCAGCGCCGGGCGAGATCCTCTATGGAACCGGAGTCCTTATAATGCATTAGAACGCGTTCAACAAAATTCACCTCCACTTCCGATTTAGGGTTGTATCTTACGATATTCACGGAGAGTAAATCCTTTGCGTTATCACTGGAAATGGTCTTGTATTTACCGTCGCCAAAATGTAACACACACTTCACAACACCATGGTAAGACACATTTTCGTGATTTGCCTGCTTCTGAATATTATATGGTTCCGGTAAAATATTGTTTGTTAGTTCTATAACATTCATAAAAGAATAGACCTCCTTGTATCATTCTTGTCCGATATTTCCTCTTTTTAATGTCGGGAAAAATCATGACTTATCTCAAACATAACAGCAACTTCATATTTTTTGTATGTGAAAAATAACATGTATTGATTTGCTATAAAAATGTAACTTATTGACAGACAAAGTTATTCTTAATATAAATGAATTTTGAACATGTGTCCTTTTTTTATAGTTTTTTGGGTATTTATTCCACAAAATATTATTGAGGGCTTCTAATTAATTGGGGTTTGCTTATTAATTTACAATCAAGCATAAAATTTCATTTTCGGCTTGAATGGATAAATGTTTATATTTCTCATTTTCATCAGGTTCAGTAGTGGCGAGGCGAAGTGATGACTATTCTGATCGCTTTTCATTTAAGCGGGATGTGTAATTTGAACACTTTTGTCTGTTTTATGTCAAGTAGCATTTAAAGGAAGAGTTTCCGAGATTGGTATCTTATAACAGATTTTTGAAACTTCAGCAAAAGACGCTCCCCCTTTGGTCTTGTTTCTGAAACCTGTCGAAAAGGAGATTTCACAGGAATCAACTTCATAGATTCTACTGCATTGAAAGTATGCCACATCAAACGGGAGCACTTCAAACGAGTATTTGATGGGATGGCCGCCAAAAACAAAACGACTTTAGCCTGATTCTTTGGCTTTAAGTTGTAAATTATCATAACGATAAAGGTGATATTATCAGCTTTGTCAATAAAGCATCCAGGAAATTATATGCTAACAGAAGATATGTTTCATAGAAACTCGTCGAGATATTTTTTGTGGAGGGAATTCATTTTGTGGCAAAAAAATAACATGAAGGACGGAGGACTTCCGTTGCAAGACAGAGTACTGCTTTGTAAGAAAGCCATTATTGAATCGGTAAAGGATGAATTACAGCTTTTACTACTCTGAAATCGGCAAGTGTACTAAGCCGTTTGCAGCTCACGAATGCCGCTGCTGTTAGGGAGATGGCACAGTGGCACAGGAGTGAATGAAGATGGTTGATGATGGGAGCTGTTATTGCCTCACCCAACAAAATCGAATCCGGGTTTACTGCAATTTTTAGTCTCGGATAGATCCGGTTTCTTTTTCTATTTTACAGGTTTTGCTCCTCGCATGTATTATGATAAAATGATAAGAGATTCTTCACAAAGAGTAACCTTCTCCAGTCGGTCGTCGTGCACGATATAGGTGTTTTCGATACCTGCGGCACCAATGCCCGGTAATACGAACTTGGGCTCGATTGCAATGGCCATGCCGGCCTCCAGAACCTCGTTTGAGCGGGGGGTGAGCACGGGAGGCTCATTGATCTCCAGCCCCACGCCATGACCCACAAATTTGGCCTGTTGTGCGGTACCCATGAAATATGCCTCCAGTTTATTCTCTTTGACGATCTTTTCGGCGATGTGCCAGAGCACTGCACAGGGAACGCCTGCCTTTGCGGTCGCCTCAATGGTGTGTAAAATGTCAAGCGATACCTGATGTGCCCGATAAGCAATATCAGGGACATGCTCAATCACAAAAGTACGGGTCATATCGTCCATGCAGGGACGGTAGTTTCCCGCCATATCCACCATCAGGGTGGTTCCGGGTGCGAGTAGTGTACCACTGGCCCCCAGGGGAAGCAATGGGGTGATGCCTGCACCACCCAGGGCATAATCGTAGGGTGAGGCAACCTGCGCATTGTCACCCGCGAGCATGCTTCCCATAAAGATGTCCATGTTCTCACCGAAAGAGCGGAAGATACCCATTGATCCGTGTAGGCGCATCTGCCGTTCAATTTCTATCTGCAGCGCCAGGTCGGTCATCCCTTTGTGGTAGAGGGAGGGGATCAATTCATACACTTTTGCATGAATGGCTGCGCTCTCGCGAATCTGATCCAGTTCGTATGCTGACTTGACCGATCTTATTTCCCTGATCGCGGCAGAGATATTCTTGATCTCCGGCATCTCCAGCGCTTCCTGTAAGCGGAGCGCTGCACTGAGCGTGATCGTGTCACTTTCCAATAAAACCTGTCCGGGAACCCTGAAGCCCGCTTCACGAAGCAGGCCGGGTATCTGTTCAGGCTTACGGATCATAAAAATATTATTTCCCCACAACCCGGCGGGACGCCTTACAAACAGCAGCGGATCGCTCTGGGCATATACCAGGATATAACCATCAAAAATGAATCCGGTAAGCCAGTATTTGTTTACCTGTGAGGTGATAAGGCAGCTCTCGGCCTGCATAGTAGACAACAGTTGTTGCAGCTTTTGCAACCGTTTGTCTGTTTCTGTTTTTGGAAGTTTGCTCATGAAGAGGGTTTAATCAGTTCAAATATACAATATTCTTTCCATCTTGTATTGCTCCAGGATGAAGACAGTTCAAAAAAAAACTTAATCCGTCCAATAAAACGTTACCAATCGTCAATGTGAGTAGCTGTATAAAAAAAAAACCTATCTTTATGCCGTCGCAATATGTAGACCGGTGAACGGAAGGATACTCATAGTAGAAGATGACCGATCTTTTGGAACCATGTTGGTGAAATGGTTTGAGAGAAACGGATACATGGCAACGTTGTGCTCAGGTATGACTACGGCACGCGAAACGCTGTCCAAGTCGGAGTATGAACTGATCCTGTCTGATCTGCGCCTGCCCGATGGTGATGGTATCATGTTGCTTAGCTGGTTAAAAGAGAAAGGAACAGATATTCCCGTGATCATCATGACCGGCTATGGGGACGTGCAGACGGCTGTCTCTGCCATTAAACTGGGAGCCTTCGACTATCTCGAAAAACCGATTAATCCCTCTCTGCTTAATCAAAAAATAAAAGATGTTTTCGAGACAGCCAGAACGGATAAATCTTCAAAGATCAGGAAAACGAATTCACAAATCCCGCCTGACAGTTCCAGGAGTATTGTATTTGGCCGCAGCCCTCTTTCTGTACAGATGTATGCCCATATCAACCTGGTAGCACCCACACAAATGGCTGTGATGGTCATAGGGGAAAGCGGTACGGGAAAAGAAAGTGTAGCCAGGATGATTCATGAAAGGAGCAACCGCGCCTCGGGGCCTTTCATTGCCGTAGATTGCGGAAGCCTCTCCCTGGAACTGGCGCCAAGCGAGCTGTTTGGGCACAAGAAAGGATCATTTACCTCTGCAATTGAAAACAAAACCGGCTTTTTTGCCGAAGCCTGTGGCGGAACGCTTTTTCTCGATGAAGTGGGAAACCTGCCCTACGGTGTTCAGATGCAGATGCTTCGTTCGTTGCAGGAGAAAAAAATAAGGCCTGTGGGTACCTCCTCAGATATCGATGTGGATGTACGCATTATCACCGCTACCAATGAGGACCTGGAAAAAGCCATTGCCGAAGGGCGCTTCAGGGAAGATCTTTATCACCGCCTCAATGAATTTATAATACAGGTGCCTCCACTGAGGGCCTGTGTATCGGACGTGCAACGCTATGCCAACCATTTTCGGGAGGAAGCAAATAAAGAACTCGACAGGCACGTCGTTTCCATTTCTGCCGAAGCATGTATGAAACTTGAAAATTACAGCTGGCCCGGAAACTTGCGTGAACTCCGTAATGTAATCCGCCGTTCAGTGCTTTTTTCAGTTGGTGATACAATCACCGGGGAGAGCTTGCCCGTTTTAACCGAAAAAAAAACGGGCAATGACATAAAAGGAGACATATCCCTTTTACGTGAACCGGATCAGGAAAAAGAAAAGATCATTGAAGCCCTGGAACGTGTAAAAGGTAACAAGACAAAAGCTGCCATGTTGCTGCAGATCGACCGGAAGACACTTTACAACAAGATTCACCTTTATGGCATAGGGCTATAAGAAATCTCTCCGGATGGTCTCACGAAATGACTCGAGCTTGCCAATTGTCTCCAGAAGCTCTTCCTTCCATTCCGGCCACTCCTTTTCACCATCTCCCGGAAACTTGTCCATCTTGCGTAATGCGTCACAAAGATGACCGGCGTTAAGCTGGCCGTAAAAGGGGTGAATACGGTGACATAGCTGCCGGGCTTCCTTAAACCGGTCACGCCTTATCAATTCCTTTAATTCATCCAGATCTTTGTGTGAGGTTTGTACAAAACCTGAAAGTATATCTTTTATGGCCTCTGTGTCCTCGTTAAACATGGCTGCCAGCTGCGGAAACCGGCCGGAAAGCGTGGCTCCGTCCCGTATGTGCACCTTTTTCCCTGTGAGTATCACAAGGAGTTGATTCATGGATACCGGCTTGGTTATAAGTCCGTTAAATCCATATTTTAATGCCATCTCAGATGTGTATTCATCATATGCGGTCATCAGCCACACAGGTATATGATCATTTTTTTTCCGGATTAGCTGCAGGATGTCAAGCCCCGTTATTTCTCCCATCTGCATGTCGGTGAACACGATATCGAAAGATGAAATGAGCCGGATAAAACCTTTTACATCACTTGCGTTACTGCAGAGCTTTACCTTAAAACCATTCCCGGTGAGGTATTCCCTGAGCATGTTTCCCAGTGTGGCATCGTCTTCAAACAGCAGAATCTTTTCAGGCGGTGTGACACTTACGACCCCTTCCGAAGACTGATCCATTTCAGTGCTATATTTTATCTGAGTAATAGGTAGACGGATGGTGACGGTAGTGCCTTTTCCTTTTTCGGAGATGAGTGAAATCTCTCCCTTCAGGGAATCGACAAGTCCCCTTGTGACATACAATCCGAATCCGTTACCTTCTGTCTTTAAACGGTTCTTTATTCGGGAAAAAGGTTTGAAAATCTGTTCGATGTCCTCTTTGTCAATGCCTATTCCGCTGTCGGAGACAGTAAAAATAAGATCAGTATCCTGCTGTAGTCTGATTGATATTGTTCCCTTCGGAGTATATTTTACCGCGTTTGATATCACATTGATGAGTATCTGTTTGAGCATTGTATAATCCGTCACTGTGTAAAAGGAGGTATCCAGATGATTTTCAAAGTTTACGACAAGTCCTTTTTCATTGGTGAAAGGACGAAACATGCCCATAACATCTTCCATCAGTTCAATTAAATTGAAACGACTGAAATGCAGGGCGCTCTTGTTGCTTTCCATGCGCGAAAACTCAAGCAGATTGGCAAGCATGCTCAAAATATGCAATCCTGAATTTCTGGCAGACTGTAGTTGTCTTTTTATATTGACGGGTAACTCTTCCGAAGCCCACATCTCCATGTAACCCATCATGGAACTGAGCGGTGTTTTTATATCATGAGATACAGAAAGCAATAATTTGTGACGACTGCTTATCAGTTCTTCAGTGATTTGTTTTTCCCGTGCAAGATCAGCCCGTGCCCTTTGTCCTTTATTCAGGTCGTCAATAATCAGGAAGACAATAATCAGGATCAAAATAATGGAAATGGCCCCCACCAAGAGTGCAAAAGTAATGGTTCTCCGGCTTAACATCTCGCTATTGTCAGTACCCATGCGTGTTGTCTCAATAGCTGCATTGTAAAACTGCGTGATCAGTTTAGATATTTTTAAAGAGATGCTTTGTTCCGCGACAACAAGCTCACGGACCTCTCTTTCTATACCTGCCATTTGGGAAATATATGTCTTTGATGCTTCTTGTGTGACCTGTTTCAGGTCTGCATACAACGTGGTATCTACGCGCGATACGGAAAGGGCTCTCTGTTCTGTTCGAGCAATGGTTACCGTGGAGTCAGGTGTCTTTTGCGGATCGAAAAGATCCCTGAGGCGTCCCCAGAAATTTTTTTTTGGAACAGGCACCATGGTGGTGTCTTTATTCATGGTGACTACTATGGAGTCCTGAATAATTTCATCGTAGTGCTCAATCTTCTTGTCTATCTCCACCATCGGATTACGGGACCTCAATTGAATGGTAAGCCTGCGTACAATCCCGTTTTTTTCCTGCAGCAGGGAATCAATGTCTTCCAGAAGCATGTCTTCCCTCCCTTCAAGGGATATGCTTTTAATGTAACTGATCTGCCTGAAAATGTCACGGGTAATGGAATCATACTGCCGCTGATATCTCCCCGAAGGAGATACCAGATATCGGTTCAGCACGTCCTGTGCTTCCTGAACCGATATAATCAGATCATTGCTGTATGAAAGCACTTTATAAGCATTGTCCATCTCCTGCTTCTGCATATCTATTTTCTTCTTTAATGTAAAAGAATAAACAAACAGGCCTATGAAATAGAGGAGTATTACCAGGAGGATTAGCCCGATCTTGATTCTGATTTTATATTCCGGTGAGTGTGCCGTTCGCATGAGATTCCTTTTTTATACCCAAATATAAAGGATATATTTTACATACAACCATATATGCTGTTTCGGATAATTTATTTGAAATGTGGAAATACCCCAGAAGGGTGTGGAATGATTCTACACCTTCCACACGATTTCCACATACTCTTTTTCATTTCTCCTTGTCGGTAGTTTTTTAATTAAACATTTGAAATACAAGTGAATGGGGTTTGTTCTGGTTCCCTGTAACTTCCTTTGGCATGAAATCTGTTACATTGATTGCAGACAATGACTCGTTGAATTGTCAAGAATGGAATTAAAAAATCAATGGCAAATCATTTAAAGTTTATCATTATGAAAAAAGTTATTTTATCAATTGCTCTGATGGGAGCTGTGATTACAACAGCAAGTGTGCAACAGGTCAATGCAGCCAATGAAGTATCTGCAGTTAATATAGTAATGGACGACGATAATGGATACGTGGAAGTGCAGTTGGACTCGCTGAATCCGGCAGTACAGGCATCTGTTAATGCACTAAGCGCCGAATATGATGTCAAATCATTGAAGTTTAATGCGAGCAAACAGCTTACGAAGGTAATGCTGATTAAGAAAGATGACCAATCCACAAAGAAAGTTTATCTCGATGCGGAAGGCAACGAAGTACCGGCATCGCAACATAAAGCCGAGGCCGCTGAAAAAAACAGACAGGGAGAAACTCCTTCAGTAGAAGTCTTTGAGGCAACGCAACAAAAAGAAGACGGATTCGCAAACGTCAAGTTCGAAGACCTGAATGAAAAAGTACAGCAGGCTGTCCGTAAGCTCATCGATAAATATGACATTAACGCGTTGCAGTATCATGCAGAGAAGAAAATAACGAAGGTTACTGCAACAGATAAGGAAAATCAGTCGGTAAAGACCGTTTATTTCGATGATGAAGGAAAGGAAATAACTCCGGAAGCAGCTCCGCAAAACACTACAGAGGCTCCCATGTTATTATAGGAACAAACTACACTTTCGCACCTCTATATATTACTTAGTTAACTATACTTCAATCAATAACTAAGGAGTTTCTTTCGCCCTCTTTGCATGTGACATGTAGGAGGGCGTTTTTTTCTATTGGTCGCTTTCCGATTGTCTCTTTGAGTACAGGTAAATTCAGGAATTCCATATTTTCCAGGCTGTGCGGGCTTGTATCTCCAGCATCTCCCTGCCGTTTTTAGTGGTGGCACCCTGTGTTCGCCCTTTTTTCAGGAATAATGATTCTTCGGGATTGTACACAAGATCGTACAGCAGATGATTTGAACCGAGATACTGATAAGGGATGTCAGGACATGCGTCAACATGAGGAAAAGTGCCGACCGGTGAAGCGTTCACGATTAAGAGATGCGTTGATAACATTTCCCGGGACAATGCGTCATAAGTGAGTTTGTCTTTTCCTGCAGAACGGGATACATAACGCCATTCTATGCCCAGATCCCGAAGGGCTTGTGCTACCGCCTTCGATGCTCCACCGGTGCCCAGGATCAGGGCTTTGCGGTGAACAGCGGGGTTTAGCAGGGGGCAGAGTGAATCCCGAAAGCCAATATAATCGGTATTGTAACCGGTCAGTTGGTAAAAATACATGTCGCCCGGTTTCCGGTCGACCCTGATTACGTTTACAGCTCCAATTTTTTTTGCTTCGGGGGAAATATCATGCAGAAAAGGAATTACCTTTTCTTTGTAGGGGATGGTCACATTCAGTCCTTTCAGGTGCTGATGAAAGAGAATAACCCGGCGTATTTCGTGAATATCTTCTATTTCAAAATTCAGATATTCGGCATCAATCCTCTCTCTCTCGAATTTTTCTGCAAAAAACTGTGCGGAGAAGGAGTGCTTAAGCGGAAATCCAATCAGTCCGTAAGTCTTCATATTTTATTCGGTTGTCTACGAAATCATTTTACAGGTTTCTCAGCAATATACAACGTGCTGATGCCCATCGTGTACCTTCTGAGCCTGATATTTGTAAATCCGTTCTTTCTCAGAATCAACATCATTTCCCTCCCCTGCGGAAATGCAGCAATTGAAGCAGGTAGGTATCTATATGCGCGTTGTTCGGTAGCAAACAAACCCGACAAAAAAGGCATCACGTATTTTGTATAGGTGGCGTATAGTTCTTTTATAGGAGTCTTTCCGGGGGTGGTAAGTTCAATAAAGAGAAAAACACCACCCGGCTTCAACACGCGAAGCACCTCCTGAAAACTTTGGTCGATATTCTCGAAGTTGCGTACCCCGAATGCCACCGTGGCGGCATCGTAGCTGTTATCCGGGAAAGTCATGGTCGAGCAGTCCTGATTCTCAAACGAGATAATCTTTTCCAGCCCTCTTTTCTTTACTTTCTCTTTGCCAATTTCCATCATGCCGTCGGAGATATCCACGGCAGAAATCTTGTCAGGACGCAGAATCTGCTGCGCAAGAATGGCAAAATCTCCCGTTCCGGTCGCAATATCCAGGATATGTCGGGGGTGGTATTTTCGGAGTTCCTTCAACGCATCTCTACGCCAGTAATTATCGATTCCTAGCGAGAGTGTGCCATTCAGCCTGTCGTAATTGGGCGCAATCTCATTGAACATTCTGATTACCTGTTCATTTTTTGGCCGATCGGAGTCGTAGGGATTGACCTTTTCAACTTTATAGCTCATTTATGGATGTTCTTTCTTCAGATATTCTGTGATATTCTTCTCGATACGCGCTTCCAGATCGGCTGCGTCGGCTTTTACAAATTTTTCTCCCACAATCTTCTCGTAAAGTTCGATGTACCGTTCGGAAACGCTGCGGCAGTACTCGTCAGTCATTACGGGGATCTGCTGCCCTGTCTGTCCTTTGAATCCATTATCCATCAGCCATTTGCGTACAAATTCTTTCGACAGCTGTTTTTGTTCTTCCCCTTTCTCAAAGCGCTCCGCATATCCGTCGCTATAAAAATAACGAGACGAGTCGGGGGTGTGGATCTCATCGATGAGATAAATCTGCCCCTCTTTTTTCCCAAACTCATACTTGGTATCCACGAGGATCAGGCCTTTCTCTGCAGCCATCTCGGTGCCTCGTTTGAAGAGGGCATAGGTGTATTGCTCCAGCTGTTCATACTCCTCCTTGCTCACCAGTCCCTGAGCAATAATCTCTTCCCTGGAGATGTTTTCGTCGTGTCCCTCGTCTGCTTTGGTGGTGGGGGTGATTAGCGGAGTTTCGAACCGCTGGTTTTCACGTAGTCCCTCGGGCAGCGGTAACCCGCAGAGTAGGCGTGCTCCCTTCTGGTATTCACGCCAGGCACTACCGGTTATGTAGCCGCGAATGACCATCTCCACCTTATAGGGCTCGCAACGTACTCCTACAGTGACCATCGGGTCAGGCGATGCTTTTTTCCAGTTTGGTACGATGTCGGCCGTAGCATCCAGAAATTTCGCTGCGATCTGATTTAATACCTGACCTTTGTAAGGAATTCCTTTCGGCAACACCACATCGAATGCCGAAATTCGGTCTGTGGCAATCATTACCAGCGTGTCGTCCCCAATGCTGTACACATCACGTACTTTTCCGTGGTAGACCTGAGTCTGTCCTGCAAAATGATAATTTGTTTTTGTCAGCGTATCCATATGAATTGATTTGTTGATTTTTATGATAAATTGATCGGATGATTCGCTTGCTTTTCCTCTTCCTCATATGCCTCCACAATCCGTTGTACCAGCTTGTGGCGCACGATATCTTTCTTGTTGAACTCCACTGTGGCAATGCCTTTGATATGACGCAGCATCCTCATGGCATGAATCAGTCCCGATGGTTGCGAATTGGGCAAATCCACTTGCGTAATATCTCCGGTGATAATCATTTTTCCGTTTATTCCCAGTCTTGTAAGGAACATTTTAATCTGGGGTTTGGTGGTGTTTTGTGCCTCATCGAGGATGATCACCGCATCGTTGAGCGTTCGTCCGCGCATGAATGCCAATGGAGCTATCTGGATGATTTTATTTTCAATGTACTCCTTCAGTTTCAGGGGTGGGATCATATCCTCCAATGCATCGTAGAGCGGCTGCAGATAGGGATCAATCTTCTCTTTCATATCGCCGGGAAGGAATCCCAGTTTCTCGCCGGCCTCCACGGCAGGGCGGCTAAGAATGATCTTCCGCACCTGTTTTGTTTTCAATGCACGTACGGCAAGGGCTATTGCTGTATAGGTCTTGCCCGATCCTGCCGGCCCTATGGCAAAGACCATGTCGTTCATATCGAATGCCTCTGTCAGCTTCTTTTGGTTGGCAGTACGGGCCAGGATGGGTTTCCCGTTTAATCCGTGAATGATGAGGTTATCCACGTTTATTACAGTCGGAGCCTTCCCCTTTACGATGTCAAGGATGTCGCTCTCTTTCAGCACGTTCATTTCGATGCTGAACTTTTCAAGTTCGTGAATTTTTTCTTCAAATGCGACCAGCTCTTCCTCTTCGCCAACCACCTTGATCACATTTCCCCGTGCCACGATGCGCAATTTGGGGAATAACGTTTTCAACAATTGAATATTGTTGTTGTTAATCCCGAAGAAAATAACCGGATCCACATTCTCTAAAATAATTACCCGTTCAATCATCCTTTCTGTTTAGAAATTCAGTGAATATTGATGAGGAAGGCCCTCTTGTCCTTCAACGTAATTTATAAACGCGTTGTTCACCAGTCTGTTTCCGCCCGGGGTGGGGTAGTTGCCGGAAAAATACCAGTCTCCCTGGTTGCCGGGACATGCTTTGTGCAGGTCTTCAATGCTTTGGAAGACAATTTTTACTTCGGCTTTGATGTCGGACGATGTGAGCATTTGTGCTATCTTGGTCGATATCTCTTCGTCGGTAAAGGGTGCGTAGATATCTTTCACGTAATTGACGATCTCTTCTTTGCTTTTGCGGCTTTGCGCGACCGACTTTTCGTAGGTCTCGTCGATAATATGCTGCATTCCGCGCTCTTTCAAAAGGGCAATGGCAGCACGGAATGCAATAAATTCACTCATGCGCGACATGTCTATGCCGTAACAATCGGGATATCGGATCTGAGGCGAAGAGGAGACAATGACGATCTTTTTTGGGTCGAGCCTGTCCAGTATCTTGATAATGCTCTGTTTGAGCGTCGTTCCGCGTACGATGCTGTCGTCGATGATGACCAGATTGTCCTTCCCTCTGCGGAGTGATCCGTACGTGACATCGTAGACGTGTGCGGCGAGGTCGTTTCTTTTGTTACCCTGAGCAATGAAGGTGCGAAGTTTGATGTCTTTGATTGCTACTTTCTCCGAACGAACACGTCTGGAAAGGATCTGATCGATCTCCTCCTTGCTCAAGCTGTTTCCCTTTTCCAGGATGGTCGATGTTTTTTTGTGGTTAAAATAATCCTCCAAACCCTGTAGCATTCCGTAATAGGCCACTTCAGCCGTATTGGGGATGAAAGAGAATACTGTGTTGTCGAAATCATCGTCGATGGCTTCGATAATTTTGGGCACGAGCAACTCTCCCAGCTTCTTTCGCTCCCGGTAGATGTCGTAGTCCGAGCCGCGGGAGAAGTAGATCCGCTCGAAAGAACAAGGGGTGATCTTCTCTTTTCTTTCCTGGATCTGGTGCAGGCCGATATGTCCATTTTTTTTCACCACGATGGCCTCTCCCGGCTGTAGCTCATGTACCTCCTCTTTTTTCAAATTAAAGGCTGTTTGGATGACCGGCCGTTCTGAAGCCACCACGGCCACCTCATCGTCGTAGTAATAAAAAGCGCTCCGGATACCCCAGGGATCACGCAGGGCAAAAGCGTCGCCACAACCCACGAGTCCGCAGAGGGCATACCCTCCGTCCCATATTTTAGAGGCCCTTTTCAGCAGGAAGGGAATGTCAAGTTTTTCTTCGATCACGTGGCTTGCCTCTTGTCCGCTGACGTGGTTTTTTTCCAGGTGATCGTACTGGTACTGCACCTCGCGGTCGAGATAATGGCCTATTGATTCCAGCATCACAAAAGTATCGGCATAATCCCGCGGATGTTGTCCCTCAGCAATAAGCTGCTGAAACATCTCGTCCACGTTGGTCATGTTGAAGTTGCCCGCCAGGGCAAGGCTTCTTGAAGCCCAGTTGTTACGACGCAACAGCGGATGCACATAGGTCAGCCCGCTCTTCCCGGTAGTGCTGTATCGTAGGTGGCCAATGAAAAGCTCGGCCGCGTAAGGTACTGTCTTTTTTACAAATTCGATATCGCGCAACTGCTCCGGCGTGAATTTCTGAAATGATTCATGCACTTTGGAAAATATTTCTGATATGGCGCCGGATCCCATTGCCCTTTCCCTGAAAATATACTCATTGCCGGGGGATGCCTCCAGCTTCACTGCGCCCAACCCGGCTCCCTCCTGGCCGCGGTTGTGTTGTTTTTCCATGAGCAGGTAGAGCTTGTCCAGCCCATACTGCCATGATCCGTATTTGTTGTAGTAATAGTCGAGGGGTTTGAGAAGGCGGATCACGGCGATACCGCATTCGTGTTTTATAATGTCCGTCATTGATGAACCTTTCTGTAATTAAGATACAAATTTACGTTTATTTGTGGAGATTCGATTATTTTAGGACGATATCTTCTCTTAAAAATTGTGTTATCTTTGTTCAACAAAGAATCATAAAAATGAATTGGGTACAGCTATTATCTGCAGAACGCTTCGGCATGGAACAGTATACCCATGCCACGAAGCACGAACGGACGGAGTATCAGCGTGATTACGACAGGCTGATCTTCTCATCTCCTTTCCGCCGCCTTCAGAATAAAACGCAGGTATTTCCGCTTCCGGGAAGCGTGTTTGTTCATAACAGGTTGACACATAGCTTGGAGGTGGCGAGTGTGGGCCGTTCTCTGGGAGAAAATGTGGGGCGTTTGTTGCGCGCAAGGCATCCTGATTCAGAAGCTTACTTCGAAGAGATCGGGTCAATCGTGTCCGCAGCTTGTCTGGCGCATGATCTAGGCAACCCCCCCTACGGTCATTCCGGTGAAAAAGCCATTTCCACCTTTTTTTCCGAAGGTGCAGGGAGTTATCTCCGAACGGTAATTGAGAAGGATGGGGGCCGATGGACTGATTTTACCTCCTTTGAAGGGAATGCCAACGCGATTCGCCTGCTCATGCATCAGTTCAAGGGGAGGAGGAAGGGTGGTTTCGCCATGACCTATTCCACGCTGGCCTCCATTGTAAAGTATCCCTATTCATCGATGTTAAGCGGTGGAAAAAATAAATTTGGTTTTTTTGCCTCGGAAGAAGATGATTACCGGATCATTGCTAGCAATCTCGGTATTACGAAACTGCAGGATAACCCGTTGAGGTATGTTCGCTACCCCCTGGTTTATCTGGTTGAGGCTGCTGATGATATTTGTTATCAGGTGATGGATATTGAAGATGCACACAAGCTGCATCTGATCTCTACCGAAAATGCCATGAAGCTGCTGCTCGGTTTTTTTGAGCCGGAACGTCGGCAGCGACGAGTGGATACATTGAAGCTTGTGTCCGATGTGAATGAACAGATTGCTTACCTGCGTGCCGGTGTGATAGGGTTGCTTGTGGACGAATGTTCCCGGCTATTTCTTGCACACGAAGAGGAAATTCTTTCGGGAGTGTTTGCCGGTTCGCTCATTGATCGTGTATCCCCGGCAGCGGCAACGGCTTTTCAGGCCTGTTCCCGATTTGCCTATCAATACATTTATCGGTCTAAGGAAGTGTTGGATGTAGAGCTTGCAGGTTATCGAATCATTGGTTTTTTACTGGAGGTCTTCACAAAGGCGATACAAAATCCGGATCATGCTTATTCCAGATTGCTTCTAAACAGAGTTCCCGAACAATATGAAATCGATTCCCCCAGTATGTACGGCAAGATTCAAGCGGTGGTAGATTATGTATCCGGCATGACCGATGTCTATGCTCTCGATTTATATCGTAAAATTACGGGGATGGGGTTGCCGGTTGTTTGAGAAAACTTTCAATTTGACAAAAATAAATCTTTTATGTTTTTTTATTGAAATTATTTGGTGAAATTTAATTTCTTTTTTATATTTGTCACGTGGTTTTTTCATAATAGTATTAGATTTAAGGTTAACATGTTTGGCAGGATGTCGAGAGACATTCTGCCAATTTTAATTCCCCGGATGCTGTTAAAGCTATTCATCTACAGCATATCTGCTACTAATAGGTGAAAAGAAGGCTGTACAAGACTCATGCTAAAATTAACCATAATTATTTTCGGCAGACCATAAACTTTTTTACATTTGTAAAACGATAATTGTACGTATGCGAAAAACATTCTTTACACTCTCGGTGATCTTCTTTTCTTTGTTACTGGTACAATGTGATACGGGCAACAAGGCATTACACCGGAAACTGAGCGAGATGGCGGCAGAGCTGAATGAATCGACTCCTGTTATGCTCGACAGATATACCCGGTTTGAAGAAGCTTCAGTTACGAAAGATAATGTTTTCCGCTATCGTTATAGTGTACTCAATACCTCCCATCCCGACTCGTTGGTTCAGCAGATGTCTCAATCTCTTGTAGAAAGCATCAGGCATGAGTTTTCCTCCAATCCACAGTTAGGAACTTTCAAAGAGAACCGCGTCGTTATCGAGTATGTTTATCAGGATAAAGATGGACGGGTTATCCGGATATTACGAATAGAACCCGAAGATTACCAATAAATTCAAATATATGAACCGCTACTTTTACATCGACACGGAAGGAAAGCAGAAGGGAACATTCTCTCCGGAAGAGCTTCGACAGGAACGCGTGAGAAGAGATACGCTGGTGTGGACCCAGGGCATGGAGCAGTGGAAACGTGCCGAAGAGGTGGATGAATTGCGGTTTCTTTTTACAAATGTTTCCGGTAGCTACCAGACGGCAGGAACAGACCATGATCCCCGGTATTCACGTCCGTCAGCTCCTTATGCTGCGGAAATACTCCAGCCTATGCCAAAAACCTGGCTCGTGGAGTCTATCCTGGTGACCATATTGCCTTTTGTCTTTTGCAGCAGCTTTTTGAACCTGCTCGGGATTATTGCAATCGTATATGCAGCTCAGGTTGAGTCATTTTATAACAGAGGCGATTACAGTGCAGCAGCCGAATCTTCCCGTTCAGCGGAAAAATGGACCAAAATTGCCATGTGGATTGCCATTGGTTGGGTACTGTTTATCACGATCATCGTCATTCTTTTTGTTGTTTTTGTGGGATCGTTGGCAGGCTTTGAGGAATTTATCACGACCTAATCATTCAAAAATGGAAGATCAATATTTTACCCCTCCTCCGGTTCCGGAGCAAAAGGCAGAAGCAGTGGAGGAAATTCCGCCGTTAAAGCCGAATAACTGGCTTTGGCAGTCAATTGTGGTCACATTGTGCTGTTGTGTGCCTTTCGGTATCGCAGGGATTGTATACGCTGCAAAAGTAGATGTGTTGTATTTCAACGGCAGGTACACGGAAGCGGAGGCTGCTGCCCGCTCGGCCAGGAGGTGGACCCTTGCGGCTTTCATTATCGGTATTATTGCCGCCGTTTTGTGGATTACCGTAATGTCTACCGGCAACATGCCCCAATACATGGAAAAAATTATTGAGAACAATGCAAGCGGGTATAATTTTTGACGTTTATTCTGTTTCCCGTGAATAAAGGAGCAAAAATTACCTTAAGTGTTATCGTGAGTATCATGTTTGTGGCAGTTTTGATACTCTTTTATCGGTTCGATCCGGAAGCTGAACTTTTGTTTCCCAAATGTCCTTTTTTGCTTTTCACCGGCTATGAATGTCCCGGGTGCGGCTCTCAAAGGGCCATTCACAGTTTGTTGCATTTCAAGATCGGCGCTGCGTGGAGGTACAATGCCTTTATGGTGCTGGTGGTGCCGTATCTGTTTCTGGGGATTTATCTGGAATATTTTGACAGAAGAAAACGGCACTCCCGGCTGAAAAGTCTCTTTTTTGGAAGATGGTCGGCTATGACGATCTTCATTGTAATCATTGTTTATTGGGTCTTACGAAACTTAAACTAAACCAGTTTATCCTTCAGAAAACGGCCTGTATGAGATTGCTCACACCGGACAATCTCCTCAGGCGTGCCTTCACATACCAGATAGCCCCCTGCATTTCCACCCTCTGGGCCGATGTCGATGATGTGGTCGGCACATTTGATCACTTCCATGTTGTGTTCAATAATGATGACCGTATGCCCCCTCTCTATCAGGGCATCAAATGCTTTAAGCAAGGTTCTGATATCGTGAAAATGCAATCCCGTGGTCGGCTCGTCGAATATGAAAATGGTGGGCTGAGTTTTCTCCTCGCCCAGATAGTAAGCTAGTTTCACGCGTTGATTTTCGCCGCCCGAGAGGGTGGAGGAAGCTTGCCCCAGCTTAAGGTATCCCAACCCCACATCCTGTAATGGCTGAATCCTTTTAACAATTTTTTTCTCTGCAGCACCTTTTTGACCGGCAAAGAACTCAATTGCCTGGTTCACCGTCATCTCCAGGATGTCGTAAATGGTAAGTCCCCTGTATTCAATCTCAAGCACTTCCGGCGAGAATCGTTTTCCGTGACACGATTCACACTCCAGTTGGATGTCGGCCATGAACTGCATCTCCACGGTGATGGTCCCTTCGCCTTTGCATTCTTCGCAGCGGCCGCCCTCCACGTTAAAGGAGAAATAAGCCGGGGTAAAGTCCATCTGTTTCGCCAGTGGCTGTGCTGCAAAAAGTTTCCTGATTTCGTCGAATGCTTTCAGGTAAGTGACCGGGTTGGAACGGGACGACTTGCCAATGGGGTTCTGGTCTACATATTCCACCCCTTTCATCAGTTTAATGTCGCCTGTGATGCTGTTAAATTCGGCACGCTCTAAGGCTGAACCTTTGTAGTGATGTTGCAGTGCATTGTAAAACACATCGTTCACGAGCGATGATTTCCCGGAGCCGCTCACGCCTGTGACCACCGTCATCACGTGCAGCGGGAACTTTACGTCTATGTTCTTAAGATTGTTTTGGCGGGCACCCTTTACCTCGATATAGTTGTTCCATTTGCGCCGTGTTCGGGGGATTTCTATCTGCTCTTCGCCGGTAAGGTATTTGACGGTATAGCTGTTGCTGTTCAGTTCCAGATTCGCTATATTTCCCTGATACATCAGCTCTCCTCCCAGTCGTCCCGCTTTGGGACCGATGTCAATGATGTAATCCGCCGCACGAATAATCTCTTCGTCATGCTCCACCACCACAACCGTATTGCCCAGACTTTGCAGCTCCCGCAGCACATGGATGAGCAGGTGTGTGTCGCGTGAATGTAACCCGATGCTGGGTTCGTCGAGGATGTAAAGCGATCCTACCAGGCTGCTCCCTAGGGAGGAGACCAGGTTGATGCGCTGACTCTCGCCGCCGGAGAGGGTATTCGAAAGCCGGTTGAGTGTAAGGTAGCCGAGTCCCACATCGGTCAGGAACTGTAGCCGGTTGTGAATCTCCGTGAGCAGCCGCTCGGCAATGGCGGCATCGTTCCCGTCCAGCTGTAGCCGGTCGAAAAATAGTTTCAGCTCTGTTACAGGCATCAGGACGAGTTCTGAGACAGATTTTCCGCCAATTTTCACGTAGAGCGCCTCGGGCTTTAGTCGCGCACCCTTGCATACATTGCATTCGGTCTTGCCACGATAGCGTGCCAGCATGACCCGGTACTGAATCTTGTAGAGGTTCTTTTCGAGCATCCCAAAGAAATCATTGATACCGTAGATGTCCAGGTCGTGGCGCCCGTTCCAGAGGATGTCTCTTTCCTGATCTGTCAGATCGTAATAGGCGCGATGTATCGGGAAGTCGGCTTTATAGGCATTTTGTACAAACTCCCGCCTCCATTCGCTCATCTTCTCTCCCTTCCAGCACTGTACACACTCTTCCTGAACAGAAAGGCTCTTGTCGGGAATCACCAGGTTTTCGTCGATGCCGATGATCTTCCCGAATCCCTCACATTTGGGGCAGGCACCCACCGGACTGTTGAAGTTGAACATCAGCTCTGAGGGTTCTTCGAAGGTGATGCCGTCGGCTTCGAAGCGGTTGGAAAAGACAAACGACTCCATGCCGCTTTCTCCCCAGAAACGGATGGTACATTCGCCGCTTCCCTCCAGAAAGGCAGTCTCCACCGAGTCTGATAACCGGTTGACAGTAGCCTTGTCGGAAGAACAGGAGAGACGGTCTATGACCAGCAACACTTCGTTTGCAGGAGGGAGGCTTTTTTGTTCCAGCAGCTCGTCTATCCGGTAAAACTGTTCCCCTACATCTACACGGGTAAACCCCTCCTTCAGCAGAATCTCAAGTTGCTCACGCAGGTCGCGGTTGTTTCGTAACTGTATGGATGACAAAACGGCAAGGCGTGTCCCCTCCCTGTACTCATGCATCTTTTCCACTACATCGTGTACATAATGTCTTTTCACCTCTTTGCCGGTGACGGGAGAGAGAGTTTTTCCGATGCGGGCATAGAGGAGCCTTAGGTATTCGTATATTTCGGTGGAGGTGCCCACCGTGGAGCGCGGATTGCGGGAGGTGGTTTTTTGTTCGATGGCAATCGCCGGCGGTATGCCCTTGATATAATCACACTCCGGCTTGTTCATCCGCCCTAAAAACTGTCTTGCATAGGCCGACAGGCTCTCCACATACCGGCGCTGACCTTCGGCGTAGAGGGTGTCGAAAGCCAGAGATGATTTTCCCGAGCCTGAGAGGCCGGTGATTACTGTGAAAGTGTTTCGGGGAATTTCTACGTCGATGTTTTTGAGATTGTTGACGCGCGCACCCTTTATTTCGATTTTCTTCTGATTGCTCATACCGCGAATATATAACCTGCAAAGATAACTACTTTAGCGGCGCCAAAAAAGATGCCAATGTCAAATAAGTCAAATTATTTGTTTATTTTTGTCGTTGACAGCAGCTATCTTAATGCGAGAACTCTGTTCCGGAATCAACAAAGTAACCCAATGGCAGATTTTATCACAGAATTACAACATGAGTTTACGCTACCGTTTACCAATCCGGTATTGATATTCACCATTCTATTGTTTGTTGTGCTTGTTGCCCCGATACTTCTGAAGCGCTTCAATGTGCCCAGTATTATCGGATTGATCCTGGCAGGCGTAATCATTGGTCCCTTCGGCCTGAACTGGATCGATAACACGCATGGAGGAGTTGAGATATTTTCAACAATCGGGTTGCTCTATATCATGTTTATTGTAGGATTGGAACTCGATTTGGGTGAGTTTGTCCATCATCGGAACAAAAGCCTGACCTTTGGTCTTTATACATTCATTATTCCCATGCTGATAGGCTATCCGGTATGTTATTATTTTTTGGGATACGATGTGAACGCCAGCTTTCTCACAGCAAGCATGTTCTCTACCCATACACTCGTTGCTTATCCCATTGTCAGCCGTCTGGGAATAGCACGCAACCAGGCAGTGGCAATCACGGTAGGCGGCACGATCCTCACCGATACGGCAGTGTTGATCATACTGGCACTGGTGCTTTCCAACAGTGATGGCGGCCTCGATATCGGTTTTCTTTTGAAGCTTGTGATATCGCTGATTATCTTTTCTCTGATTATCTTCATCGTTACTCCGCGTATTGCCAAATGGTTCTTCCAAAAAGCCGAATCCGAAAAATATTCCAATTTTATCTTTGTGTTGTTTGTCGTTTTCTCTGCCGGCTTTTTAGTAGAGCTGGGTGGTATTGAACCAATTATTGGAGCATTCGCCGCGGGGCTGGCTTTGAACAAGTTGATACCACACTCTTCGGCGTTGATGAACCGCATTGAGTTTTTTGGAAATGCCCTTTTCATTCCCATCTTCCTGGTATCGGTCGGCATGCTGGTGGATATTTCGGTCGTTCTCAATGGCCCACGTACCCTGATTGTGGCTCTCACTCTTACCATTGTGGCGTTGGCTGGAAAATGGTTTGCCGCGCTGGCTACCCAAAAGACATTCCGATATTCGGTTACCCAGAGAACGCTCATCTTCGGGCTGAGCAGTTCACATGCGGCAGCCACACTGGCTATCATTTTGGTTGGGTACAGAGCCGGTATTCTGGATGAATATATTCTGAATGGGACAATCATCCTTATCCTGCTCACTTGCATTGTGGCTTCTGTCTTTACACAGCGATCGGCACGGGAGATTGCCATCAGCGAAGAAAATGCACCGCTGTCACCTTCCTCAATGGGACATTTTGCGGAGGAGAAGATCCTGGTACCTATTGCCAATCCGACCAATATCGGTTATCACGTGCATCTCGCCTTATTGCTGAAGGATAAGAAATCGGTCAATCCCATTTCATTGTTGGGGGTAGTGCCTAACAATAAGGAGGCAGAAAAGAATATCGTCAACTTCAGAAAAAAGCTGCAGGAATTTGTTTCTACCGCAAAGGCGGCAGAGGTGAATGTAGATATCATCACGACCATCGATCACAATTCCGCAGACGGTATCACAAGAATAGCCCGTGAAACGATGACCGATTTGGTGATCCTTGGCTGGCCTGGCAAAGCCGGTATATTGGACAAGCTGCTGGGAGAGAAAATCGAACAGATTATTAAGTATGTGGATAAGAATCTGTGGGTGTGTCACGTAGAGCAAAGACTGATTAGCCACAAGCGGATTGTCGTCATATCACCTCCTCAGGCAGAAAAAGAGGAGGGCTTTGCCATGTGGGTAAGCAAAGTATCAAAACTCTCCTCTGAGCTTTCAATTCCTGTGTATCATTTGGGCCATCCTGATACGCAAGAGATTATCTCAGGCCTGAAAAAAACGGGTAATTTCATTTTTCAGCCATTTGAGGATTGGGACAATCCCTTGTCCTGTGGAGATCAGATCAGAAAAGATGATTTGATCATCCTTATTTCAGCTCATAGCGGCTATATTTCTCATATCCCGGTATTGGAGAGCTTGCCCGGTCGATTGGAGAGCCGGTTTCCTCACTTCAGCCGTATTGTTGTTTATCCGAAACAACCACCGACAGAGCAGTTGCTCGGAAACGATGATTATATCTTTATCCCTTGAAGTATTCCATCCTGTATAACATATGAACAAAGTAACTTGGTTATTTCTTGTCGTTTTGACATTTCTTCTTTTTGCGGCTTGCAGCTCTTCAAAAAAAATGCTTACGCGGCAACCCGATGCCATACCCAAACGTGAGTTTCGGGGTGTATGGATACAGACGGTGGGGCAGTCACGTTACCGCCAGATGAATAGTGCCGCTATGAGACACTACCTGAGTGAGATGATCCGTAAGCTCGACGAGGCAGGAATCAACGCGGTCATCTTTCAGATACGTCCCGAGGCAGATGCTTTTTATAAATCGGAACTGGAACCTTGGAGCCGTTTTCTCACTGGTGAGCAAGGGAAGGCACCCGACGACCCCTCTTTCGATCCGCTTGCTTTCCTCATCGAAGAGTGTCACCGGCGGGGAATGGAGCTGCACGCCTGGCTCAACCCTTACCGAGTGAAGACCAGTATGGAAAATAGTCTGGCCTCCAGTCATATATACTGGAGGCAGCCTGATCGTTTTGTTCAGTATGGAAACCAGCTTTTCTTTGATCCCGGGCTGCCGGAGAACCGGAGTTTTATCTGCGAGGTGGTGCGCGACATCGTTACGCGTTACGAGGTGGATGCTATTCATATGGACGACTACTTTTACCCGTATCCCATTGCGGGGACTCCCTTTCCGGATGATAATAGTTTTAACACCCATGCTGCATCCCAAGGATTCTCTCCGGCGCAACGTGGCGACTGGCGGCGCAACAATGTAAACCTGCTGATACAACAAATTAAATATACCATTGCGGGGACCAAACCTTGGGTGCGGTTTGGTATCAGTCCATTCGGTATTTATCGTAACAAGCGGAGTGATCCCGGAGGGAGTGATACCAACGGACTGCAGAACTACGACGACCTTTACGCCGACATCCGGTTGTGGGTGGAGAAGGGGTGGATAGATTACAACCTACCGCAGCTTTACTGGGAGATCGGACATGCTGCAGCCGATTACACCACGTTGCTGCACTGGTGGAACAACAATAATTTCCAGCAACATCTTTACATCGGTCAGGACCTGAAGCGGAGCATCGACAAAAATGAACTTCAAACCAAAATCCAGCAGTCCCGGGAAATGGCTTTTGTGAACGGAAATTGCTATTGGTACGGCTATCAGATCCTGGATAATTTCCAGGGAGTGGCCAACATACTGAAAACAGATATCCACCGTGCCAAAGCGTTGGTACCCGCCTATACACACATGCATGACGGCCGTCCCGGCACCGTAAAAAAACTTACCGAAGTGTTTACAGAAGATATGCACTTCCTCACCTGGGAACATGATCGAAAACCGATGAACCCCGAAGCTCCGCAAAAGTTTGTGGTGTATCGTTTTCGCCATAACGAGAAAGTAGATATTAGACGGGCAGAGTATATACTCTGCGTAACGCCCGAAAATTTTTTTGTGCTGCCATACGAGGGAGGTGAGGTGAAATATACGTACGTGGTAACCGCGCTGGATGCATTCGGAAATGAATCGAAAGAGAAGAAGATAAAGATAAAACAGTGAAATATAAAAACACTATCTTTGTACTCTTATTTAGTTGAAAAAGAATGACCGAAAACGAACGATTTCGTGATGAGAATGAAGAGAGCTTAAGCCTGGCGGGCTTATCTCAGAGTGATGGAAATGCAGGCCGCAATGAACAATTTCCAATGATTGCCAAAACCATGGCAGAACTGGAAGATGTGTTGGCTGAAGAGTTGATCGCGCTGGGAGCCGACAACGTGGAGATAGGCACCCGGATGGTTTCGTTTACCGGAAACAAGGCACTGATGTACAAGGCCAACCTGCACTGCAGGACGGCTCTGCGCATCTTAAAGCCAATTTATCATTTTAAGGCAGAGAATGCCGATGAGGTTTACGAAGCAGTGAAACAGGTGAATTGGGAAGACTATCTTTCCCTTGGCGACACTTTTTCGATTGATGCCGTCGTTTTTTCGCACATCTTCAATCATTCCAAGTTTGTGGCATACCGGGTGAAGGATGCTATCTCCGACTGGTTTACCGAGAAATACGACAAGCGTCCATCGGTAAGCCTGACCAATCCGGATATCGTTTTCAACATCCACATATCACACAACAAATGTACCCTTTCGCTGGATAGTTCAGGAGAATCTCTCCACAAACGAGGTTACAGGGTGGCGCAGACGGAAGCACCCCTGAGTGAGGTGCTTGCTGCAGGCATGATCCTGAAGTCGGGCTGGAGGGGTGAATGTGCATTTGTTGATCCTATGTGCGGTTCGGGCACCTTGCTTATTGAAGCAGCAATGATTGCCCTGGGCATACCTCCGGGTATTCACCGCCAGCACTTTGCCTTTGAAAAATGGAAGGATTTCGACGAAGAGTTGTTCAGCACCATCTATAACGATGACTCGGGTGCACGTGAGTTAAAGCATCGTATCATTGGTTCCGATATCTCTCCCCAGGCAATCGCAATTGCCGAGAAGAATATCAAAAATGCAGGATTAAAAAAACATATTGACCTGAGTGTAAAATCGTTTCAGCAATATAATGAAGCCCCTGCTTCGGGAGGGGTGCTCATTACCAACCCCCCGTATGGGGAACGACTGAAAGTGGAGGAGCTGGAGGAACTTTACGCGATGATCGGTGAGCGGCTGAAGCATGTTTTTACCGGCTTTACTGCGTATATTCTGAGCTACCGGAAAGAGTCGTTCGATGCCATCGGGTTAAAGCACAATCGCCGTTTTTTTCTGTATAACGGAGCGCTGGAATGTGAGATGCGTGAGTATGAGATTTTTTCCGGGAAACGACGGGAACATCCCAGAAGCAATGCCGATTCCGACAAGCGCAGACGTAATGAATACCTGGCTGAGCGAAACTCCAGAGAAGGTTATCGTCGCTCAAAGAGAGACGAACAAGCGGAGGATGATGCGTCGCGCGGAGGCAGCAGCAGGTTGCCCGGACGTCGTGTCGACACGGAAAGTAGGCCGGGACGCCGTTTTGACGCCGGGAACCGGCCTGCCGGACGTTCCTTCGACGGCGAGAAGAAGTTCCCCAGACGTTCGTATGATGCAGAAAATACTTCCCACAGACGTTCTTTTGATGCGGAGGGTAAATCAGTAAAACGCTCCTTTGATGCTGCACATAAACCCGCGAAACGATCTTTCGGAGAAAGTAATCAACCCCGCGATTTTAAAAAGAAGGACTACTCCGGTAAGGGGGATGCACCTTTCGCCGGTCGCAGGAAAGGAGGCAATGAGAAGAAGGAGTTAACGTTGCGTCGTCCCCGAAAGAAAAATGAGTGATATTTTCTTTATTTGCTAAGGCAAACATTATACTGAATCTGGCGACAGGAGTTTCTCCATCGCCAGTTTTTTTGTGGCTACACGGTCGGTTTTGCCGCTGCCTGTTTGGGGAACAGCCTCTACAGTGAGGATATATCTCGGCTGCTGATAGCGGGGAAGAACCTTTTTTACTGCCTCCTGGATGGCAGCGTAATCGGTAGCTGCCTCTATAATGAGTACGATAGCCTCACCCAATTTCGGATGAGGTAGCGAGGTGATTGCAAAGTTTTCCTTCACATAGGGACGTAACGACTCCTCCATCTCCTCAATCTGCACCTTGATACCTCCTGTATTGATTACATTGTCTTTTCTCCCGAGAATGCGAAAAGTACTGTCGGCACGGATTTCCGCGATATCATTGGTAATCACGGGCCCGGTAGCCACCCGGGGGGCAACGATCACCAAGGTGCCTTCTTCCGACAGCGTCACGCCTACGTCCTGCAGGGGGGTGTAGTAGTTGTTTGCCTCTGCACCGTTGATTCTGCGCAACGCGATGTGCGATACTGTCTCGGTCATGCCGTAGGTGGAATAGATGGCGTTGGGGAAATCGTTCAGTGCCTCTTCCAGCTGTGGGTCGATGGCACCTCCGCCGACGATCAGTCTTCCGATTCGCGTGAGCCTTTTTTTCTCCTCTTCCCTTTGGAGGGAGTTGTACACCTGCAGCGGCACCATTGCGGTAAAATCCACCTGTTCGGAGATATTTGCCAGCGGATGTCCGGAGGGCTCCGCTATCACCAGGTTCAGTCCGGCATAAAGGGAACGCACCACCATCATCTTCCCGGCTATGTACTCCAGTGGCAGGCAAAGCAGTGCTGTGCTGCCCTCTTTCAATCCCAAAAAATCACAGGTGATCGCTGCACTTTGCAGCATCTGCTCCTTGTGGACGGTGATCTTTTTGGGTTTGCCGGTAGAGCCCGATGTGTACAGGATAAGCAGCGGGGAGGGAGAGTACCACTCTTTCAGGAAGAAAGCCAGCTGACGGTGGAAGGGCGATTGTGCGGCAAACAGTGGGAGAGCCTCATCCAAAAACTCTTCCTGGTGATAGCGGACACCCTCAATCGTGATATGGCTCATACTCCTGCAGGGGTTTGTCGGGAAAGGTGCCCGATGGGTTGAACCATAAACAGTCACCCCTGATTTCCAGCGGTAGGGGGAGGTTGTTGTAATAAAGTGAGCCGGTGCCGAGGCCCTGCGGTACGGGAGTGTCTAGGGTGGCACACCACTGTGCGATGCTGTTGAGACCGATATTTGATTCAAGGGCGGAGGTGACCCACCAGCCGATCTCCAGCTCGTTTGCCAGCGCGACCCATTCGTTACAGCCACTGATGCCACCGTGCAGCGAGGGCTTTAGGATGATATATTGTGGTCGGATGGCATCCAGCAGTGCTCTCTTTTCGGTAAAATTGTGGATGCCGATCAGTTCTTCGTCCAGCGCGATGGACAGGGGTGACGAACCGCATAACCGGCTCATCTCATCCCATTGTCCCGCCCGGATGGGCTGTTCGATGGAGTGTATCTTCAGCTCGGCCAGCCGGTGAAGCTTTTCCAATGCCTCCTCAGGAGCAAATGCACCGTTGGCATCCACGCGCAGTTCCACCTCCCTGGCAGAATAGTGACTACGGATAAAACGCAACAGTGCCAGCTCCTTTTCAAAATCAATCGCCCCGATCTTCAGTTTGATACAGCCAAAACCTTTTTCAAGTTTCGCCTCAATCTGTTGCATCATCTCCCGGAACTCACCCATCCAGATCAAGCCATTGATGGTGATCCCTGTTTCACCCCTACTGAAAGGGGTATCCCAAAGTTGCCATGAACGCTGCCTGTAATGAAGCATGGCCGTCTCCAACCCGAACAGGATGGAGGAATGCTCACGGAGCAATTCAGTGTTGATTTGCTGTTCCTGCTCCGTGAGCCGGCAATAGTCACTGAGTGTTTCGGCATACCGGTCACTGTAGTCGCAGCTCAGGTCCGGCAAGGGTGCACACTCGCCGATGCCCACGTGCGAGGGATCCTCGACGTCACGTAGCAGCACATACCATATCCGATGCTCGTGGTAGACGCCGCGCGAGGTACCGGCAGGTTGTTTGAACCGTAGTGTGTAGGGAATGATCTCAATCCGGAACATGGATACACTTTTCAGGGTAGTTTCGGAAACTTTTTGAAGTCGGGTTTTCGCTTCTCCAGAAATGCCTGCTTGCCCTCCTGGGCTTCGTCGGTCAGGTAATAGAGCATGGTGGCATCACCGGCCAGTTCCTGAATGCCAGCCTGTCCGTCCAGTTCTGCATTGAGACCCGCCTTGATCATGCGAAGTGCAAGGGGGCTGTGCTGCATCATCGTCTCGGCCCACTCCACTACCTCGTCCTCGAGGCGGTCGTAAGAGACCACCTTGTTCACCAGCCCCATCTCCAGTGCCTCCTGTGCGCTGTATTGGCGGCAGAGGAACCAGATCTCCCGTGCTTTCTTCTGTCCCACAATGCGGGCCAGATAGGAGGAGCCAAATCCGGCGTCGAAGCTGCCTACGCGGGGACCCGTCTGCCCGAATATGGCATTGTCGGAGGCGATGGTCAGGTCGCACACAACGTGTAGCACGTGTCCCCCGCCGATGGCATAGCCATTCACCATGGCGATCACCGGTTTGGGGATGGATCGGATCTGCTTCTGCACATCCAGTACGTTGAGGCGCGGCACCCCGTCTTTACCGATGTATCCCCCTTTTCCCTTCACGTTCTGGTCGCCACCCGAGCAAAATGCCTTGTCGCCGGCGCCGGTAAGGACGATCACGCTCACCTCCTCCATTTCGCGGCAGAGACGCAGGGCGTCGCTCATTTCACTGGTCGTTGTCGGCGTGAATGCGTTGCGGTAACGGGGGCGGTTGATGGTGATGCGGGCGATGCCGTTATAAAAATCAAACAGGATATCTTCATATCCTTTGATGGTTGTCCATTCTCTCTGTATCATTTTTGTTATTTTTTTGTTGTTGGTAATAGGACGCGATCTGCTTTTGGTTCCCCTCCATCGAGGTAAATACCTCCAGTAAAACAGGCTGTCTCCCTTCGTGGTTCACGAATAACGACAATTGTTGCTGCAGCTCTTCTGCATTGTGGGCAGAAAGGTAGTGAATTCCCAGTTGCTTTGTCCACCCCTTTGCAGAGGTCGTATGAGTGGCCGAGATGTAACCGGGCAACGCTTCTGATTCGTTGAGTCCAGGAAGGGTGTGAAAGATGCCTCCTCCTCCATTGTTGTTCAGCAGGATGCGCAGGTTGGGCGACAAGTGCCGGTTCCAGAGCCCGTTCATGTCGTAGAAGAAGCTCAAGTCGCCAGTCAGTAGGAAGGTAAGCCGCCCTGAAGCAGCGGCATACCCTACAGCCGTGGAGAGCGAGCCCTCGATGCCGTTGGTTCCCCGGTTGCAAAAACGATGTACCGAGGAGGGAATGTCGAACAGCTGCGACAGGTAAACGCTGTGGCTGTTGGCCAGATGCAGCGAAGCATTGTCTGGCAGGTTTTTCAAAAGTAGACCAGCCGCAAAGAGATCGGAGTAGGACGCATCGGGCTCTGTAACAGGTTGACAGGCTTTTTCCCACCGGGTCGCATATGTTGTGGATGCAATATCGGTCTTTGTTCCCGCCAGATAACGCAGGAATGTTTCGGGGTCACTATACACAATATCGGTCACCTGTTGAAAGGTGTCGGTGATCTCTCCGGAAGGAGAAATGTGCCAGTGTTCCCGGATGGTGGCAGCACGGATATACTGTTTCAGCCGCTTTGAGACAACGTGTCCGCCCAGGGTGATCACCAGCTCGGGCGTCAATTCCTGCAGTTCTTCCTCCGATGCAGTACGAAGTACTACATCGAAACGGGAAGTGTTTCCAGCGGTGATGTTGGAGAGCTGATCGGTCAGCACTACCACCCCGTGCTCCCTGGTAAGTTTGTCCAACAGGCCCGATACATCATTCTTGGGCGGCAGTTGACCGGCAATGATCATTCGTTTTGAACAACTCTGAAATCGGGCTGCATACCGATCTTCTTCCCGGATGGTATGCTCTGCCCCGGAACGACGGATTACCCGCACAGAGGGCAGTGCATCGACGTGAAACCCAAACAGCGGCTCGGACAGCGGGATATTGATGTGTGCAGGCCCTTTCTCCCCGTTGTCCATGCTGAGGATGGCCTCGTTGATCAGCCGGTTGCAATACCACGCTTCCTCGTCGTCATTTCCAAGAGGCAGCTGTACCGCATGGCGAACCAGCTTTCCGAAGAGACCGGTTTGCGGGATGGTCTGCCCGTCTCGCTGTCCCGTCCAGGCGAGGGGCCGATCGGCGGTAATTGCCAGCAACGGCAGTTGCTGATAAAAGGCCTCGGCTACTGCGGGACCCAGGTTGAGTGCGGCCGTACCGGAAGTGCAGCATACCGCGACGGGGCGGTCGAGGGCCTGAATGACCCCCAGGGCGAAGAAGCCGGCACTTCGCTCGTCGACCACGCTGTAGCAGGTGAAGTCGCTGTCGCCGGCAAAAGAATGGATCAGCGGAGCATTGCGTGATCCGGGAGAGAGTACAATGTGTGTGATGCCATGTGCCTTAAGCAACGCCACCAGTTGTAAAACGTTTTTCTTGTCTGAATACATTCTCAAATCTTAATTGACAATACTTGCCATGGTCTCCAGCTTCTTTTCCGTTTCCTTCCATTCATCCCTGCAGTTGGAAGAGGAGATTAAGCCGCTACCGGCAAACAAAGTAAGCGAACTTTTTCCGATTTCCATACACCGGAGGTTTACATAGATATTTGTTTCGGCCATTGGCTCCAGCATACCGAGAAATCCGGTATAATAACGACGGTCATATCCTTCGTGATCCAGGATAAACTGGAAAGCCTCCTCTTTGGGCAGACCGGAGACAGCCGGGGTGGGATGGAGCGCCTTTAACAGGGTTCCGATTTTCGATTCATCGGGAAGGGAAAAGTTGAAATCGGTTCGCAAATGTGCCAGGTTACCCGCTTTGGAGGTGTAGGGACCATTTATTTCCGGTGTGATTTGAAAGGAGGAGAGCTGGTGTAGCAGGTAGGAGGTAACCAGATGTTGTTCGCGCAGGTTCTTGTCGTCCCACGAAACAGCTCCGGAGTGAGGATAACGTGTGCCCGCGAGTGCCATTGTCTGCCAGCTGGTGTTTGCTCCCGACAGCAGTATTTCGGGTGTGCTGCCCAACCAGGTGCCACTTTGGGGTGTGTGAAACAGAAAAACACAAGCATGGTCGTATTTCTCCGCCGCCAGAAAAAAAGCATGGCCCGGCGAAAAACCCTTTTTCCTGACGATGTCCTTACTCCTGGAGAGTACCAGTTTTGTTATCGTTCCATTGGTCAGAGGCTGGTGAAACCGCTGAAACAGTTGCAAATATTCACCTTTATCTATATTCTTGTGTTTCACATTCTTCCGCTTCCCCAGTTGTTTTTTTACAAGGGAGGTTCCCACCTCGGCGAGATCACGGCAATCGGGACGAATTATGATCACCGGTGTTTCGTCTGATATCCGGAATGGGGCAATCACGAAACCGGTCTGGCCGTTTAATTTATCCATGTCACTGGTGAGGGCGGGTGTTCCCGATGTTTGCATCACAAAACGTGGCAACGTTTCACCGGGCAGCCTGAAAATAGCGAAGCATGCATCCTGGTCAATCAGTGCATCAAGTATCTGATGCGCGTGCAGATCTCTCATCGCTTTTTCAGAATGCTGTTTACCACCCGTACGGAAGACACCAACTTGTCGGTTGAGGTAAAAATATCAATATTCCATACATGGATGGAGCGACCTCTGTGTATGATCGTGCCCACGGCCCGCACCTTGTCACCCTCCCTCACGGAAGAGACATGATTGCAGCTTACCTGTATGCCTGCGGGCATCTCATCCGCTTCACACAGGAGAAGCGATCCCTGTCCGGCTACCGACTCGGCGAGGGCCAGCGTGGCTCCTCCGTGAAGGATGCCAAATGGCTGGCACACGTGTCTGTCGACCGGCATTACCGCTTCCGTACGTTCCGGAGAGAGAAGCGTAAACTCGATTCCCAGGGTTTCCATCAGCGTTGAAGGACTGCCGATATTGATTCCGTCATTATTTTCATTCATGCTCTGTTATCTTATTCACTGCAAAAATAATGATAACTTTAGCATGCTGCTATTAAGATTCATTAAAAATAATTCCGGAAGCCGTTTCTATTTCACCCGGATGGTTTTTGGGGATGCAGATACCTCCTTGCTACCGTGGACGATTTCATTGTGTCACGGTAAAACTTGCTTCATTGGAATTGTCCGCGGAGTTTTGCGCAACCCACAGCTTGAAGTCCCCGGGCTCTGTTTTCTTCTTCATGTCGATTCCATAGAAAGCCAGATCTTCAGACAGGAGCTCAAATGAAATCTGTTTGCTCTCACCTGCTTTCAGGTTTATCTTCTGAAAACCTTTCAACTCTTTTACCGGACGTGTGACGCTGCCCACCAGATCGCGGACATATAGCTGTACAACCATATCCCCATCCCTGGTTCCGCTATTCTGCAGCTTGGCCGTGACAGTAATCCTGTCATTGGCCGCCTTCATGGATGATTTGTCGAGTTTTACATCACTGATACCGTATGTCGTGTAACTCAAGCCGTATCCAAACGGATAGAGCGGTGTGATGGACGTATCGAGATAGCTCGATTTATAGTCGATTTTTTCGTTCGAAAGATCCACGGGCCTGCCGGTATTCTTTTGGTTGTAGTAGATGGGAATCTGTCCCACATTTCTTGGGAACGACATCACCAGCCTTGCCGAAGGGTTGTAGTCTCCGGCGATCACATCGGCAATGCCGTGCCCGCCTTGTGTCCCGGGGAACCATGCCTGGAGGATCGCATCCATATTCTCGTCTTCCCAGGAGAGATCGAGCGGCCTGCCGCTCAGTGTGATCAGGACAATGGGTTTCCCTATCTCTTTTAATGCTTTCAGCAGTGCGCGTTGTGGTTCAGGCAGACGGATATCGGTTCGCACGGCGGCTTCACCCGACCAGTTGAAATCTTCTCCCATTGCGGCAATGACCAGGTCGGCCCTGCGTGCGGCGGATACAGCTTCTGCAATCTTGCCCGGTGTGGTTTCCGTAATCGTGGATCCCGCTGCATACAGAATCTTTACGGTGCTCCCTTCGTATTTTTCTGTGAGTCCCTTCAGCAGGGGCACACTCTTGTTCCGGTCGCCCAGTCCCGCCCATTCGCCGTTCAGGTTGATGGAATCGTTCATCAGCGGGCCGATCAGCGCGATGGTTTTTCCGCTCTCTTTTGTGATGGGGAGAATTTGATTGTCGTTCTTCAGTAGCACCACCGAAGAGGCAACAGCCTTGCGTGCCGTCTCCATAAATTCGGACGTCATGGTGTTCTGTCTTGCCCGTTCTTCGCTGAGGTAGCGGTAGGGATCATCAAAAAGACCCAGCAGAAACTTCATCTCCAGGATACGGCGGGTGGCCGTGTTTATGGCTTCTTCCGATACTTTCCCTTCTTTAACCGATTGGGTGAGGTATTTAATAAATGAAGCACCGGTCATATCCATATCAATACCCGCGTTGACAGCCAGCTCAGCTGCATGTTTCTCGTCTTCGGCCACGCCATGGGGTACCAGTTCGTTCGTTCCGGTATAGTCGGTCACCACAAAGCCGGTAAAGCCCCATTCTTTTCGTAATACCTCTGTCATCAGCCACTTGTCTGCCGTAGCAGGAATCCCGTTGATCTCGTTAAAGGAGGCCATCATGGTACCCACTCCCGCATCTATCGCTGCTTTATAGGGAGGTAAATATATATTTCTAAGCGTGTGTTCCGACAATTCTGCGGGGTTATAATCCCTCCCTGCTTCCGCTGCCCCGTATGCTGCGAGGTGTTTTCCTGTGGCAAGCAGTGTGGTCGGTTCATCAAGCCTGCTTCCATCTCCACTGCCTTGAAAGCCGATGACCCTGGCCTCGGCCACTTTGCTACCCAGGTAGGGATCCTCTCCCGCACCCTCCATTACGCGACCCCAGCGGGCATCTCTACCAATATCCACCATGGGGGCGAAAGTCCAGTTGATTCCGTCAGATGCCGCCTCAATGGCTGCGATCTCAGCGGTTCGTCGCATCATCTCCAGATCCCACGAGCAGGCTTCTGCCAGCGGAATGGGAAATATGGTCTTGTAACCATGGATCACGTCCTGACCGAACAGAATGGGAATACCCAAGCGGGTGGAATCTACGGCAAATTGTTGAAAACGCCGGATTCCCTCCACGGAGGTGGCATTGAAAATGCTACCAATCAATCCTTTTTTCAGATAGGGTTGAAAATCATCGGACATTACCGGGCCGGTGATCGACCAGTTGGCGGAGAACTGGGTCATCTGGCCGATTTTCTCTTCGAGCGTCATCAGTTTCAGTACGGAATCCACCCGCCTTTCTATCTGCTTGTTTCGGCTATAACTCTGCCACTTGCCTGACTTCTGAATGTTGCCTGAGGGTGATCCGCAGGATACAAGCGCAAATACTGCCAGCAAACATGCAGTGGGAATTAAAATTTTCTTCATATCTTTTGTCTTTTGTCTTTTGTCTTGCATCTTTTATCTCTCTTCAACCGTGAATCCCAGTTTTTTCAATCCCTCCTGAATCTCCGGAGCCCCCATAAATAGTTTCCACAGCAATCCGGTCCGGTAGTTTTCGATCATCGGCGCGATGGTCAGCTGGTCGATGGCCAGATAACGCTGCGGATACCAGTTGTCCTGTATGCTGAAAGCATCATAGAAACCATATTGACCCCATATCCGGTTGCCCAGATCATTATAAAAATGCTTCAGGGCCCTCATAGACTGGTCCGGTGTATAAGGGAAGCTGGACAAGGCGGCTGTAGGAGTGATTACCCCGCGGTCGTTCTTCACCGGCATATGTGCCGTATATCCATCTACGGTATAACTTGCGGTCAGCCCCCAGCAGTTATCGCCATACCCCTCATATCCCCCGGGGTTCTCCACACAATATTCGTAATTGATAAGAGCCTGATTCCTGTTCAGTTGCCAGTAATCGGCATATTGATCTTTTAACCCTTTCGGACTCAGTCCGATATAAGAGTAGTGTGCCCAAAAGAGTGGACCTCCATATTCTTCAGCACCATTGTGTTTCAAAATGAGCGGATAACCATATGCCTCATTCTTGCTGGTGATTGCTCCCCCGCGAGCCCATCCGTTATGGTAGGCCGATGCCGGAATAGGATGGGTGGGGGAGGAGGCTGCCAGGATATAGGTGATCAGACATTCATTGTAACCTTCCAGCGGGAAATTCATTTCCCAGTTGTATTCCGGGCTCCAGTGCCAATAGAGCACATCCTGTCCGTTCAGGTACCAGTCCCATTCCATTTCTCTCCAGAGTGTATCAATCTTTTGTGACAGCTCTTTCTCCCTGTTGTTGCCATTTTTGAAATACTCCCGCACGATAAGCAGTCCCTGCATGAGGAAGGCGCTCTCAACCAGGTCACCTCCGTTGTCTTTTTTGCCAAATGGTTTGGTCTTTCCTGTGGGTCCGTGAATCCAGTGTGACCAGACACCATGGTAACGGTCGGCGGAAGCCAGGTAGTCTGCTATCCGGTGTAATCGGGCCACGCCCTCTTCGCGGGGGATAAAGCCCCGTTCCATGGCTACGACAAGTCCGGCAAGACCGAAACCGCTTCCCCCTGTAGTAATTACATCCTTATCGTTCTGCGGATATTCCCCATCCATATGTATGCGTTCCGGTGCGAGGCCTGATGTGATTTCCGCACCTTCCCACATATAGTTGAAATGCGTTTTCTGGATGAAGTTCAGAAATTCATCGTCAGATACAAAGGAGGCAGGGCGCCCATTCCCGGCCCTCTGCGCTTGTTCTTTTTTATTGTTGTTACAAGCTATCAGAAAAAAAGTGCCGACTACCAGAACAATGTTTAATAAATATTTGTGATTGTTCATTTTCCTATTATTTTTTTATTTGTTGGAACATCCATGACATGAAATCCGGCTTGTTAAAAGCCGGGTCCCAGCTGCCATGATTCACCCCCGGAAACTCGATATATTCAACATTGGCTCCTTCGGCTTTCAGTTTCATAAATGCTTCACGCGAAAACCTGACGGGTACCACCGAATCGGCATCGCCATGAAATATACGAATAGCTGTTTTTGAACTGAAGTCATTGAGCCTGTCCGTATGGATCCCGCCACAGATGGGAATTGCCGCGGCAAAAAGTTCCGGGAAACGGCAAACCATGTCGAAGGTGCCCATTCCTCCCATAGATAGCCCGGTGATATAAATTCGATTTTTATCCACCGGATATGTGTCAATAATTCTGTCCAGCAGCTCCTTAGTCAATGCCAGCGGTCTTGATATTTCATCATTTGCCGGAAAAGGGTTTTCCTGCTGAAAGCCATCCGGCCTTTTGTGGGCAGGCCAGTATGAATCTGACGGACATTGAGGAAAGAGGACAAAAGCGGGGTACTTTTCCCTGTTGACCGGGTTGGTAAACATCATTCCCCCGTGGGTCAGCTGCGTCCTGTTGTCAGCCCCCCTCTCGCCTGCCCCGTGGAGGAAAAGCACCAAAGGATATTTTTTACCATCCTCCACCTGCAGGGGATTCAACTGGCGATAGAGTAACGTATCTCCTCTTCGGGATACATAAGCCAGAGAGTCGTACTCCTTATACTGAGCTGTAGCAGTCATTGCTACAGTAAAGAGTATTAAAAACGAGATTTTAAAATTTTTATATTTCATACGATTAAAACATTTTTTTGTAATATGGTGTATGGAACTCGCACTTAAT
>ENA-UOOM01000425-UOOM01000425.1-fermentation-metagenome-genome-assembly--contig:-NODE-425-length-49594-cov-7.380246_pt1 | contig 49594 bp, 43 predicted proteins | sample MGYA00245781_ERZ724031 | MGnify/ENA primary metagenome ERZ724031 (study PRJEB28704, sample SAMN03018317) | fermentation metagenome | biome: anthropogenic terrestrial biome; feature: soil; material...
TCACCCGCATCCTGCCAGGCCTTGGTCACCTGCACGCTGGTTTTCCCCGGGGTGTGGGCATTGGTCACATCAAAGCCCTGCACCTGGGCGCTGTAGTCGGGCACCGCGTCCTCGGTGATGGTATAGCTGATGAGCATCCCGCCCTCATACTTGGGCAGATCCGCGAACTGCCAGGCCCAGCCCTCCGACGCGGTGACGGTCTTTGAGCCCATTTCCGTGCCGTTTTTGAGCAGGCGGATCGTGATGCTCCCAGGCCGCCTGCCATCCTGGTTGTTGTTATCATCCCAGGTCTTTTTTCCCGAAACACTGATCTTTTCGGGTGTGCGGCTGTTGGTGAGGGCATATCCCGAAGACGCGTCGCCGGTGATGGCAGTGCCGTATCCATTCCCGGCTGGCACCTCCTCCACCGAATAGGCGATTTCCTTGCCAGCCTTGTACTTGTCCAGGTTCTCAAAGATGCCAGTCCAGCTGTTGCCCTGTGTCAAGGTCAGGGTTTTCCCGGTATCCACCCCACCCGCCAGCAGCTTCACGGTGACGCTGCCGGGCCTGGCGCCGTCCTGGTTCTCAGCATCATCCCAGCTCTTGGTCACCGGCACCTCAACAGTGTTCAACAAAATGTTCCTGAGCATGTAGCCACCGGCCGCATCCCCGGTGAGGGTGCTGGTGTATTCGGGCACTGCCCTCTCCCTGAGGCTGTACTCATAGAGGTTGTCGGCTTCATCCCTTGCCGGCAGCAGGCTGATGGTCAGCGTCCATTCGCCGGTGAGCGCGTTGGGCACGATGCGGTCAAAACCCACATAAATGGGTTCATCCGGGCTGTCTTTCACCTTGCGCCATACCTCAACCTCAACAACTCCGGGGCGCAGCTTGTTGATATCCTCATCATCCTGCCAGGTCTTGCTCACGGGGATTTGTATGAACTCATCCGCCTTGCCGATGATGACATCCCCGTTGGAGCCGATGCCGCCGCCCCGGGTGGCGGAGGTGTTGCCCGTGATCAACACCTTGGCCAGGGCTTGTGTGTTGGCGTTTCCGGATGCCTCCGTATACATGCCAAACCCCACGCCATCCCCGGTCAGCACGCCGGAGAGCTGGCTCAGGGGCACCTCGGTGCCATCCGGATACATCCAGCGGTAAGGCACGCCCCCCAGCATGATGCTGGAAATCTCAAACTCCGGGTTGCCGGCGTGGGCCCCCCAGACAGGGTCCGTGTCGCTATAGATGTATACATCCCTGGCTGAGTCCGCCGCGTTGCCATAGATGGCGGCGCCGTTTGTCAGATAAATCTTGGTGTATGAAATCGGGCAGGAGGCATATCCACCGCCCTGCAATGCCGCCTCATTATCCGTGACCACCACATTTTCAAGGAAAAGCTGGCCGTTTTTAAACCCTTCCCAGCGGATGCCGTTGACATATATGCCGCCGCCACCAAAAGCGTGGTTGGTCACACCGCCGCCCAGCATCATGTTGTTGGTAATCTCGCCGGCTGTAATGGATGCCATGGATGCCAGGCTGCCATATGCCGCCTGAATGAAAACGCCGCCGCCGGTTCCGCGGGAGGTGTTGCTGTCAATCACGCCCCCGGTCATCAGTAATTTGTTGTCACCTTTTGTGGTTACTTCCGATGTGCCAACGCTGATGCCGCCGCCCAGCGCTTCAGAACTGCTGCGCTGGATGCGGGCATCCCCGCTGAGGTTGAAGACCGCCGCATTATAAAGGCAGACGCCCCCGCCAGCCGCGGCGTCGTTATGGGTGGTCATGTCGGGGCCATTGATGACCTGGTTATCCTGGATCACGCCCCCTGACATATTGAGGGTTGACCGGTTCTCAAGCATGATGCCGCCGCCCTTGGTGGCCGTGTTGTTTTGAATCACGCCGCCGGTCATGTTCACAGTGCCCCCGCTGCAATAAATGGCGCCGCCTTCGGTTCGCAGCGTCCTGGAAGCTGTTTGATTGTTTTGCAGCACCGCCCCGTCCTGAATGTTGAGCGTTCCTGTGCAGGTGATGAGGGGTTTGCTGGTGCCCGCCGCTTCCTGCGCATTTCCGTCAATGGTGATGGCTTTGACGGTGGCGGTTTGGCCGGTCGGGACGCTCAGCAGGCTTCCCGCGGTAAATGACGCGTCCCTTTTTAAGACAGCGTTGGTGCCCTCAAGCGAGACATCCCCCGAAACAGGCACCGTGCCCGTCACGTAGATGGTGGCAATGCCCAGGTTGCCGGCGGCCAGCTCCCTGGCCCTGGCAAACGTCCTGACCGCCAGCGCGGCTGAGCTTCCGTCATTGGCATCATTGCCGCTGGCGCCATTGAGATAGATGGCCGTTGGCAGGCTCCCGGCTTGTGCCGGTTTTTGGCCTGGCATGATCACCAGGCCAAGCAGCACAATGGCCGCGCATACAGCCAGAAGCACCTTCCCTGACGCCTTGGCCAAACCGGCCACGGCGGATGTTCTCTGATTACTCATGTTGCCTCTCCCATCTTTTCACGCCCATCGCCAGACGAAACATTGCCCACCATACCATACTCCCATCGATTTATAAATATTGCCCATTTCAAAGCCCCTTCCTCCAATCAACAAGGCACCTCTCGCAGGGAGAAGTGCCTTGGTCGGATGATGGCCTTACTGGTTGACCAACGGTATGCCTTCCGCGCACAGCGGGCAGGCACCAGGGAGGTAGCTCTCAACCGGAATGGCATAGAGGGAGGCGAAGGGCGGGGGCACCGGGGCCTGGCCCATGGACTTGTCCACGATGCAGATGGTGCCGGCCACCTGGGCACCGAGCGCCCGGACGATCTCCCGCATCTCCATCACGCTCTGGCCGGTATAGACCTCGTCCTCCACCAGCAGCACCCGGCTGCCGGGGGGAATGACAAAGTCCCGCCTCAGGGTGAGGACGCCGTCCCGCTTCTCGCAGTAGAAATGGGGAAGGTTCAGGGCCTTGGCGGTTTCATAGCCCGGCAGGATGCCCCCCACAGCGGCGGAGAGCACCAGGTCAATCTCCCACGCCCGGCACAGATCCGCCAGGGCCTGGCCGATGCGCTGGCCCATGCCGGCATCCTCAAACAGGCGCGCACACTGGATGTAATAATCCGCGTGGCGGCCTGAGAGCCTGAGAAAATGCCCTTTTTTGATGACCTTTTCCTGGGTGAGCAGGTCTTCCATGGTTTGATGCGTCATGCTGATTATGCTTCTTCGTCCTTGCGGTTGTCGTTGTATTCCTTCAGGAGCTGGGCGAGGTTGCCCTCTTTGATGCCCCGGTCAATCAGGTCCAGGCCGTCAGAATCCAGGTGGATGATGGCGATCAGGTTGCCCTTGGCATCAAGCCCGCACACCGCCTCGCCATCCTGGCTGTCCTGCCACTGGGCCAGGGCGATGGGGCAAAAGCTGGCCATGGCTTCCTTCGCTGCCCTGCGGCAGCGCTTGATCCTGCGCTTATAGCTGGCGGCCTCCCGGTAGGGGATGTGATAACCCCCCACCAGCTTCACGCCTTTAAACTTTGGTCTCATCAATACTGCCTTTTCTGTCCTCAACCCTGCTTGGCGCCGCACTCAGGGCAGAATTTGGCGCCAGGCGCCAGGGGCTTGCCGCACTCCGTGCAGGCGCTTCCGGCCTGACCCGCGCCGCATTCCGGGCAGAACTTGCTGCCCGCGGGAATGGGCTTCTGGCAGGATACGCAGGGCACAGTCTGGGCGGCGGGCTGAGCGGCTTGGGGCTGCTGGGTTCCGGCAAAGGCTCCCTGCATCATCTGGCCCATGGCCATGCCGGCCCCAAGGCCTGCGCCCATGCCAGCGGCACCGCCCTCATTCTGGGCGGCATCGCGCATGGCTTCGGCCGCCTGGAACTGGGCGTATTTGTTGAGGTCGCCCACAACGCCCATGGAGGTCCTTTTGTCCATGGCCTGTTCCACTTCCTGGGGCAGGCTGATATTCTCCACCACAAAGCTCTCCAGCTTGAGCCCCAGCGGGGCCACACGGGGCTGGAGGGCATTGAGGGCGAACTGGCCCAGCTCGTCATAGTTAGCCGCCAGGTCCAGGGCGGGGATCTTGCTCTGGGCCAGGATGTCAGACAGCGCCGACACCACAGTGCGCTTGATCTGCCCTTCCACCCCTTCCACCGTCATCAGCTCCGTGGTCCCAAAGACCTCCTTCAGGAAGGCCACCGGATCCACCACGCGGAAGGAGTAGATGCCAAAGGCGCGCAGCCGGATCATGCCAAAGTCGCTGTCGCGCATCATCACGGGGTTGCTGGTGCCCCACTTGCGATCCAGGAACTGCTTGGTGGATACGAAGTACACCTCCGCCTGGAAGGGGGACTTGAAGCCGTATTTCCAACTCTTCAGCGCCGTCATGATGGGCATGTTCTGGGTGGACAGCTCATAGCGCCCAGGCTGGAAGACATCGGCGATCTTACCCTCGTTGACAAACACCGCCACCTGGCTCTCCCTCACGGTGAGCTGGGCGCCCATCATGATCTCCTTGCCCTGGTTCTCATAGCGGTGCACCATGGTGTTGGCGCTGGAATCGGTCCATTCGATGACGTCAATCAGCTGGCTGTTGATGATCTTCTTGAAGAAACTCATGGGGTTGCCCTCCTTATGATGTATATGGGGGTTATTTTGACTGGCCTGGCACCAGGTCATCCAGGTTGTCCAGCATGTTGTATTCACGGATGTGCAGGTCCAGGTCCATATAAGCCTTCACCTCCTGGGTGACCTGGCCGATATGGGCCTCCACGCGGCGGCTGAGGGTCTCCAAATCCTCCTCCGGCGCGCCCGCCACCTGGCAGGCGATGACCCGCAGATGCCCGGGATCAAGCAGGGCCGCGCCATAGTAGACATCGTCCACAAAGCGGCCCAGGAAGTTGGCCCTCAGGGCGGTCTCAAGCCGCTCCGCGCCATAGCGCCAGCGGGTCTGCAGATACTGCGCCCCATCCGGCAGGCTGAACTCATACAGGAAGCAGTGCTTATCGGGGGCGAAATGCGCCCGGGAAAGGGACAGGCGGCTGCGCAGCTCATCCCTGGTCTTCACCTCGCGCATCAGCAGCCTTCTCATCAGGTCGTCCCGCAGCCGCTCCACCGCCATGTCCACATGGTAGTCGTCGTCGCTGAAGTCGGCATGGAGGCGGTCCAGGTGCTCCCGCACCAGGCGCAGCTCCTCCCGGAGGGCATCCGGCTGGCTCTGGGGGACATAGATGGGAAGGAAGGGGTGCTTCAGATCCAGGTGGCGCATGAGGGGCCCCGGGTCCTGGTTGGCCAGGGCAAAGCCCACCGCGTCCGCGTAGTTCCGGTCCGTAAAGGCGATGGCCTCCGCAACATTATCCAGTGTGATGACAGGGTCGAACATCAGCCTGCCCCAGTCCTGAATGCCGGAAAACGCTTCTGTGATATCGTCCCGGTCAGTCACCAGCAGCAGTTTGTACATCCTCTTCCTCCTTGTTTGACATAAACCCATTATAAGGGTGCATAAGCAAAATGTCCATGAGTTTTACATTTACACCATTCTTTTGGGCCCGAAACAAGCCAAACCGCATCCCGGTCACGCCGGCAAAACAAAAAAAGTGTCCGAAGACACTTTGAAAACCAGTCAGGCCCTTGCCTCAGTCCTCATCCGGCGGCGTGACAAAGTCGCTCAGGCACACGCCGCGCCCGCCGGTCAGCCGCTCCACAAAATCTTTGGCGGCATCGATGCCCTCCTGGTTGAGGCTGTAATAGATCCACTTGCCGTCGCGCTTGGTGTTCACCAGGCCGTTTTCACGCAAGGTCTTCAGATGATGGCTGAGGGTGGCCTGGCTCCAGGAGACCAGCTGCTGCATCTCATACACGCACAAGGGTCTGCAGGACAGGGCATCCACCAGCATCGCACGCTGGGGGTCACCCAGGGCCTTGAGCATGGCGGCGCCATCCTGATAATCCCGGCGGTCTTCAGGGCTTAACTGCTCCAGGACAGATTCACGCAACCCGCCGTAATACGAACGCTGAACAAACTTTTTCATAGACAGATTTCCTTAACTCCCTGGCGGGGGACCAGCCGCAGCGACTGGCGCGTCATGGGAACCGATGACTGGATAGGTAAAAACCGTTGCATGCCTGACCTCCTGCTTGCTATTTGGGCATCCCTTGGGCGTTGCAAAAAAACACCGCTCAATGTTGTATACTAATACGGATTGGAAGATTTTACAAGGGTAAAATGTAATAAATTTGTTAGAATTAAGCAACATCATATTAAGGCCCATATCGAAAATCCTGCACAGATCCTCACTCTTTCGCTCAGGGAAACTTAATTTGCCGGCCGGTGGGCGCGGGATGCCGCGCCTGTTCCCGCGCAATTCTTTGCATTTCCTGGGGCCGCAGGTGTATAATCGCCGTGAAAGAATGGATGGAGGGCTTATGTACATCGTCATCGTGGGAGACGGCAAGGTGGGGCACGCGCTGGCGGCACACCTGGTGGCCGAGGATCACCAGGTTGCCATTGTGGAGCGAAGCGAGCAGGTGCTCCACCGCAACCAGGATTTGCTGGACGCGCTTTACATCAAGGGCAGCGGGGTGAGCGTGGAAACCCTCAGGGAGGCGGAGATCACGCGGGCGGACATCGTGATCGCGGTCACGGTGAGCGACGAGATCAACATGCTGGTCTGCCTCACCGCCAAGCGCCTGGGCGCCCGTTATGCCATCGCCCGCATCCGGGATCCCGAATACAACCGCAGCCAGCGCTTCCTGATGGAAGAATTGCTGATCGACTATATTTTAAACCCTGAGCGCACCATGGCCCTTGAGATCAGCCGCATCCTGCGCTACCCCTTCTCAGGCTCGGTGGAGACCTTTGCCAGGGGCCAGGTGGAGATGATGGATTTCCGCGTGGCCAAGGAGGACGGCTTTGCAGGCATCGCCCTCAAAGACCTTCTCCGCGTGAAAAAACACCTGCCCCAGGTGCTGGTATGCGCGGTGGAGCGGGAGGGCGAGGCCATCATCCCCAAGGGGGACTTCTCCTTCAAGGAGGGTGACCGGGTGTTTGTGGTGTCCGATGTGGCCACCATCACCGCCTTTTTCGCCGCCATTGGCAAAAACACAACGAAAATAAGCAGCGTGATGATCGTGGGCGGCGGCAGGATCACCTATTACCTGGCCCGGATCCTCCTTGAGATGCGGGTGGCGGTGTCCATCGTGGAGATCAACCCCGACAGGGCCCGGGAATTGACCGAGATGCTGCCAGAGGCCAACATCATCCTGGGCGACGGCACCGACCAGGAGGTGCTGGTGGATGAGGGCCTGCTGCGCCACGATGCCTTCATCACCCTGTCCGGCCGGGATGAGGACAACATTATGTCCGCCTTTTACGCCGCGCAAAACGGGGTGCGCAAGGTGGTGGTGAAGAACAACCATGACAACTACAGCCCCATCCTGGGCCTGATGGGCCTTGACAGCGCGGTGAACACCAAAACGGTCACCAGCAACACCATCCTGCGCACGGTGCGCACCCGCTCGGGTGCTGCCGGCCCCAACCAGGTGCAGCGCCTTTACCGGCTGATGGACGGCAAGGCCGAGGCGCTGGAGTTCATCGTCAGCGGGGCTGAGCCTTTCATCGGCGTGCCGCTTAAAAACCTGAAGGTGGCGTCCAGCGCCCTGGTGGGGGTCATCGTCCGGAGCGGCAAGGTGCGCATCCCCTTTGGCGAGGACCGGTTTGAAGCGGGCGACCGGGTGATCGTCATCACCAAGGAAAACGGCGTCAATGAGCTGGGCGAGGTCATCAAAAAAGGCTGATGGCTGTTTGCCCGCCTGTTGCTCCGGGAGGGCCTGGATGCTATAATCGGCACAAAACAAGGGGAAACAGGAGGAGAGCATGAAAAACAGCAAAGCCGGGGTGGTCTTTCTGCTGGTTGTGGTGCTGGCAGCCACAGGCTTCCTGTATTGGCCCAGGCCCATGGAGGGCCTCATCCGCTGGGAAAACCCGGTGCAGGCCATCCATCTCTCCATGCAGACCCGCCAGGACATGACCGCCACCCTGGGCACCCGGAGCTTCGTGCTGGAAGCGGGCAGCGCTGAACATCAGGCGCTGCGGGCGCTGTTCTCCAGCTTTCGCTGGCACAGGGGCTTTGACACCCTCTTCCGGGACGGGATGACCGGCTTTCAGGGCATGTCGGCCCTCCAGTTTCAGGAAATGAGCCCCGGGGGCACCATGCTTGAGGTGGCTGAGGGCACAGGCATCATCTCCATCGATGGCAAGGCCGCCAAGATCGGCTATTTGGGCTCAGGCGATGCGAAAAAGCTGCTGGCGGGGGCGCTGGAGATCCTCGCCCCCCTCACCCCGGAAGAATAGCGGGGAAATCAGGTGAATTACGCGCTGGTCATCACCCTTTTGGGCAGGCTTCTGGCCCTGGAAGCGGGCATGCTGTTGCCTGCCCTGGGGGTCAGCCTGTGGGACCGCCAGGGGGATGCCCCGGCCTTTTTGTATACAGCGGCTATCCTGCTGGCCTTTGCCTTGCCCATGATGCTGCTGGTCAAGCCGCGGGACAAGACCATGCGCCCCCGGGAAGGCTTTGTGGTGGTGGGCCTGGCCTGGATCATCTTCTCAGCCTTTGGGGCGCTGCCCTTTATGTTTTCGGGCGTCACCACCTTCTACTGGGACGCCTTTTTCGAGACGGTGTCCGGCTTCACCACCACGGGAGCCACCATTTTCAGCCAGGTGGAGGCCTTTCCCCGGGGCATTCTGTTCTGGCGCTCCTTCACCCACTGGGTGGGGGGCATGGGGGTGTTGATCCTGACCCTGGCGGTGATACCCAAGGTGGGCAGCCGCAGCGCCCACCTGGCCAGGGCGGAGAGCCCCGGCCCCACGTTTAGCAAAATGCTGCCCCGGATGTCTGACACAGCGCGGATATTGTACCTGATCTACGCGGTGATGACAGCGGCGCTGATCCTGCTGCTGGTCATCTCGGGCATGCCGGTGTTTGACAGCGTGATCCACGCCATGGGCACCGCCGGCACCGGCGGCTTTTCCAACCGCAACCTGTCGGTGGGGGCCTACAACAACCTGGCGGCAGAGGTCTTGATCACGGTGTTCATGCTGCTGTTTGGCACCAATTTCATCGTCTATTTCCGCCTGGTGAAAGGCGATGGCTTGAAATCCCTGCGCCATGGCGAGGTGCGGCTGTACTATGCGGTGGCGCTCAGCGCGATTCTCCTGATCACCCTCAATACCATCCCCCACTACGGCGGGGTGGGCATGGCGCTGCGGCACGCCAGCTTCCAGGTGTCCTCCATCATGTCCACCACCGGGTATTCCACCAGCGATTTTGACCTGTGGCCCCAGTTCTCCCGGATTCTGCTGTTGATGCTGATGCTGATGGGCTCCTGCGCAGGCTCCACCGCCGGAGGCATCAAGGTGGTGCGGCTGGCGCTGCTGGGCAAGCTCAGCGCCCGTGAGGTGAGCCGCTCGGTGCAGCCGCGCAAGGTGAAGCTGATCAAGCTGGACAAAGAGACGGTGGATGAGGATACCCTGCGCAGCGTGCTGGTGTTTTTTGTGCTGTATATGGCGATGCTGCTATTAGGCACCCTCTTGGTGTCCCTTGACGGGGTGAACTTCACCACCAGCTTCTCCGCCACCGCCGCCTGCCTGTCAAACGTGGGGCCCGGGCTTTCCCTGGTGGGGCCCATGGCCAATTACGGCCACTTCTCCTTTGGCGTCAAATACCTCCTGTCCTTCCTGATGCTGCTGGGAAGGCTTGAGTTCATCCCCATGCTCCTGCTTTTCAGCCCTGCGGTGTGGCGCCGGGGGCACTGAAAAAAGTTGCGCATTCAGGAATAATCTCTCATCTTGCCCTTGCGCTATCCTTCGCTTTTCGTTATCATTATAAAGCGGTATTCCAAAAACAAATAGTGACGTGAGGAGGGTTATTATGAGCAGAAAAATCGTTGCCCTGGCATTGAGCGTGGTGATGCTGTTCACCATGGCGCTGGCGCTGGGGGAGGGCAAGACGGTCACCGGCAGGGGCGAAAGCGGCATCGGCGGCAAGGATTCCGTGGTGCTGGACGTGTCCTTTGACGCCCAGGGCAAAATCCTGGAGGTCAAACTGGTGGAAAGCAAGGAAACGCCGGGCATTGCCGATGCGGCGTTTGAGAGACTGCTGCCGGAGATCGTGGCCAGCCAGTCCATCAAGGTGGACGTGGTGGGCGGCGCTTCCATGACCTCGCAAGCCATCATCAAGGCCATGGAGGATGCCATCACCCAGGCGGGCTTTGACCCGGCCAACTATCAGGAAAAAGCCGAAGTCGTGGTGGAAAAAGCCGCGGACGAGGAGCTTTCCGCTGACGTGGTGGTGATTGGCGCAGGCGGTGCTGGCATGGCGGCTGCCGTGCAGGCCCATCAGAACGGCGCCACCGTGCTGGTGATTGAAAAAATGCCCAAGGTGGGCGGCAACACCATCCTGGCTGGCGGCGCGCTCAACGCCGTGGATGACCGCAGCGAAATGGCCATCCGGCAGAATGACTCGGTGGAATGGCACTACACCCAGACCTATGAAGGCGGCGACAAGCAGGGGTATCCCGATCTGATTCACACCCTGGTCAGCAACGTCTGGGACGGCGTGGAATGGCTTAAGGGCATGGGCATGGAATTCAATGCGGAGCCCTTCACGGTGCTTGGCGGCCTCTGGCCCCGCGCCTGGAAGCCCTCCATGCCCGTTGGCACCGGGTTCTTCAAGACGTATATGGACTATGTGGAGGCCAACAAGGGCATCGAAGTGCGCCTGAACACCAAGGCGGAGGAGTTCATCACCGATGAAACCGGCCGGGTGGTGGGCGTCAAATGCACCGGCGAAACCGGCAACACCGTGACCGCCATGGCTGCCAAGGGCGTGGTCTGCGCCATGGGCGGCTTCTCCCGCAATGTGGAGCTGCGCCAGGCCTACAACATCCAGTGGGCCACTCTGGACGCCTCCATCCCCTCCACCAACCACCCCGGCGCCACGGGCGATGCCATCAAGATGCTGATGAAGCTGGGCGCTGATCTCATCCAGATGGGCAACCTCCAGCTGCTCCCCCTGGGCGACCCGGAGACCGGCAGCCTGTCTGGCGCCATTGAGCACGGGGTTGAAAGCCGCATCTTTGTCAACGCGGAGGGCAAGCGCTTTGTCAACGAAGGCGGCAGGCGGGATGAGATGACCCACGCGCTGTTTGCCCAGCCCGGCGCCTTCCTGTGGGTGATCATGGATTCCGACACCTATCCCACAGGCGATATAAAAAACAACTTCAACGAATCCATCGATTCCCTCATCGCCGCGGGCCGCGCCTTCAAGGGCGAAACCCTGGAAGAGCTGTGCGCGCAGATTGACGTGCCGGTCGAAAACCTGAAGGCGGCGCTGGAGGAATACAACAAGCACTGCCTCAGCAAGGAGCCCGACGCCTTTGGCCGCACGCTTTACGGCACCCCCATTGACAACGGCCCCTTCTACGCGGGCAAGCGCGTGCCCACCATGCACCACACCATGGGCGGCGTGCGCATCAACACCAAAACCCAGGTTCTCAGCGAGCTGGGCCAGCCCATCCCCGGCCTGTACGCGGCGGGTGAGGTGACCGGCGGCATCCATGGCACCAACCGCCTGGGCGGCAACGCCCTGGCCGATATCCTGGTGTTTGGGCGCATCGCAGGCACCGAAGCGGCCAAGGGAGAGTAACATCCTTGATGCATTGAAGCAGGGGGCTGTCGCTGTGGCGGCGGCCCCTTGCGGCTTTTTGAAAACACTTGGGAGGCAGCGATGAAAGACCAGGAAACCATCCATACCCTGCGCGAATTTTTGAAGGATGACATCAGGCGGCGCACCGACTTCAGCCGCACCGACCAGTCCCTGGGGCACCCGATGCCAGCAGTGGAAAAGCCGCTGGCCAAGGGGCAGCAAGCCAGGCCCCTGCCCGCCTGGCAGGGAGCTGTGCGCCTCAGCCATGACCTGGCCGCGCTGATCGCCAATCGGCAAAGCGTCCGAAAATATCAGCCGGGCGGCCTTTCCGCGGAGGAGCTTTCCTTCCTCCTGTGGGCCACCCAAGGCGTGCGCAGGGCCAAGGGCGAGCGGGTGCTGCGCACCGTGCCCTCCGCTGGCAACCGCCACCCGTTTGAAACCTATCTGGCCCTCACCCAGCCCTCAGCCGCCCGGGATGGGCAGGTGTTTGAGGCGGGCATCTGGCGCTATCTGCCCCTCTCCCACGCCCTGGTGTTGCTGGGGAGCCCCGCCAACCTGCCGGATTTGGTGGCTGAGGCCGCCCTGGGGCAGACCTTTGTGGGCCTGGCGCCTGCCACCTTTGTCTGGAGCGCCGTGCCCTACCGCACCGAGTGGCGCTACCGGGAGGCCTCCCACAAGGTGATCGCCATTGACGCCGGCCACCTCTGCCAGAACCTCTACCTGGCGGCGGAAGCCGCGGGGCTTGGCACCTGTGCGGTGGCCGCCTATGACCAGCCAGCGGCAGATCAGCTCCTGGGCCTGGACGGGAAGGACGAGTTTGTGGTGTATATGGCGCCGGTGGGAAGAGCCAGGGGCTGATGGCGGGTTCTCTTTGACCCCTGATTGACATTCCCCCACGCATCCGTTACTTTTAAAGCGTATCCCCCATCCCAAAACAAACAGCATATCCCTTTTCAACCCGCATCGGCGGGCCTGGCCCCATCAGCTGGAAAGGAGGCGCACCATGCGCAGCATCGGGCTGATCATCAGCCACAAGAACAACGAGGAGCGCCGCGCGCTCCTGCCCCAGGACCTGCCCCAGATTGCCCACCGCCGCAAGCTGTTTTTTGAGGAAGGCTACGGCAATTCCCTGGGCATTCCCGACAGCGCTTATCGCCGCCAGGGGGCCAGGATCGTGCCCCGGGCAGAGGCCCTTGGGTGTGACATCATCGCCGATGTGAAGCTGGGTGACGCGGACTATCTGGACGAGCTGGCCCCTGGCCGCATCCTTTTTGGCTGGGCCCACGCCGTGCAGATGACGGATTTTACCACCGCTGTGCTAAGGGGCAAACACACGGTCCTCGCCTGGGAGGAGATCTATGAGGACGGGCGCTACATCTTCTACCGCAACCGGGAGGTGGCTGGCGAGGCCGCCATCCTCCATGGCTTCAGGCACAGCGGCAAGATGCCCTATGACGCCACCGTGGCCATCCTGGGCAACGGGCAAACCGCCAAGGGCGCCCTGCGCATCCTCCACGGCCTGGGAGCCCAGGTGGATGTCTACCCCCGCAAATTTGAAAAGCTTTTCCGTAAAAAGATGTTTGATTATGACGTGTTGGTCAACTGCATCATGTGGGATACCAGCCGCCCTGACCGGATCATTTACCGGGACGACCTGAAAAAAATGAAACCGGGGACGCTGATCATTGACGTCACCTGCAACCAGGGGCTGGAGATCGAAACCTCCCGCCCCACCACCATTGATGACCCGGTGTATACGGTGGACGGCGTCATCCACTACGCGGTGGACAACACCCCCGCCATGTACCCCAAGACCGTCAGCCGCGTCCTGAGCCGGGGCCTGGCCCCGCTGATTGACCCCCTCATTGAGGGCAAAATGCCCCGGCACCTAAAGCCCGCCCTGGTGATCGACCAGGGGAGGATCATCCAGGAGGAGATCAGGAGCTTTAGAGAGGCCCGGGGACTGCCCTGCGCGTGAAGGGCGGGAAATGACAAAGGAATTGCTGGGGAGGAAAATTTTTGAAAAATTTTTCCTCCCCAGACCCCTCCTTTAAAAATTTCTACAGAGGAAATGATGATGCTAGCGTTTATCTGTTACCCCGGCTGCTCCACCTGCAAAAAGGCCAGGGTTTGGCTGGACAAAAGCGGGATTGCCTATAAATTTCGGGACATCAAGGAAGAAAACCCAACGGAAAAGGAACTGGCCGACTGGCACCAGAAAAGCGGGCTGACCCTGCGCCGGTTTTTTAACACCAGCGGCCTTTCCTATCGCTCCCTGGGGCTGAAGGACAAACTGGACGGGATGACGGAAAAGGAGCAACTGGCGCTGCTTTCCTCAGACGGCATGCTGGTGAAGCGCCCCCTTGTGGTGGGGGATGACTTTGTGCTGGTGGGGTTTAGGGAAAAGGAATGGGCGGAAAGGCTTTAGGCCTAACCAATCTTCCGGTAAAAAGCCCGTTTCAAAGCCTCACCTGAGAGGACATACAGCGCCACCACGGCGAAGATCGCCAGCAGCACCTGCCAGGGCAGGGGGGCGAAGCCCAGGATGGGCGCCAGAGGCGTATAGGGCAGGGCCAGGGTGGCAAGCACCACCAGCATGGTGGCCACGCTAAGCCCCCGCCCGGGGCGGCTTTGGCCCAGAGGCTTCCTGCTTCGCACCACAAAGACTATCGTGGCCGCTGAGATCACCGATTCGGTGAACCAGCCGGTCTGAAACATGGTCTCATCCGCGCGGAAGATGAGCAGCAGCACCGCAAAAGTCAGATAATCAAACACCGAGCTGAGGCTGCCAAACATCAGCATGAACCGCTTGATAAACCCCAGGTTCCAGCGCTGGGCGCGGGTGAGCATCTCCTCATCCACCCGGTCAGCGGCGATTTGCATTTCGGGAAAATCAGTGAGCAGGTTGGTCAGCAGCACCTGGGTGGAGCGCAGGGGCAAAAAGGGCAGGAACAGCGAGGCGCCCGCCATGGAAAACATGTTGCCAAAGTTGGCCGAGGTGGCCATGAACACATACTTCATGGTGTTGGCAAAGGTTTTTCGCCCCTCCCTGACACCCGCGATCAGCACCTTCAAGTCCTGCGCCATCAGCACAATGGTGGCCGCGTCCTTGGCCACATCGGCCGCCGTGTCCACCGAGATGCCCACATCCGCTGCGTGCAGGGCTGAGGCGTCGTTGATGCCGTCCCCCATATAGCCCACCACCTGGCCGCCCTTTTTGAGCGCCAGGATGATGCGCTCCTTCTGGTTGGGGGCAATCTCGGCAAAGATCATGGCGTCAGCGGCGTTTTTCACCAGGGCGCTGTCGCTCATCTGGTCAATCTCCTCGCCATTGATCACCCTGTCTGGCGAAAGGCCCAGCTGCTGTGCGATATGGGCCGCGATCAGGCGGTTATCCCCGGTGATGATTTTAAGCGCCACCCCCAGGCCCCGCAGCTGGGCGATGGTGTCCGCAATGCCGGGCTTGAGCGGGTCTGACAGGCTCAGGAACCCAGCGAAGGTGAGCCCCTGCTCCCCCCGCTCCCCCGCGTAGTCATCGCCCAGCGCCTTCCAGGCCACCCCCAGCGCCCGGCTGCCCGCCTGGCTGAAGGCTTCAAACTGCTCTAAAATGGCAGGCTTCAGAAGGGCGATGGGCTGGGCCTGGCGGTTTTCATCCAGCGCCTTGTCACAGGCCTCCAGCAGGTTTTTAACAGCGCCCTTTACAATCAGCACGCGCCCTTCCCCAAAGGGGGAGTTTGCGGGTGTCCCCAGCATCACCCCCATGCGCCTTGTCAAAAAGTCGTAGGGGATCTCGCCGATTTTGGCATAATCCGCAGCTTCATGGGGCAAGGCCTGGAGAATGGCCTGGTCGATCTGGTTTTGGTAGCTGCTCTGGAAGCGGGCGTTGAGGAAGGCGCAAAGCGCCACCAGGTCACTTGGCTGCCCATGAATATCAGCCGCCATGTCCAGGGTGACCTTGCCCTGGGTGATGGTGCCGGTCTTGTCAGAGCACAGCACCTGCATGGTGCCAAAGTCCTCAATGGCGGACAGTTTTTTAACGATCACCTTTTGCCGGGCCATCTCCTTGGCGCCCCGGGACAGGTTCACGCTGATGATGGCGGGCAAAAGCTGGGGCGTCATGCCCACCGCCAGCGCCAGGGAAAACATGAAGGAATCAAGCACGGGCTTGCCCAGGAACATGTTGATCACAAAAATGGCCATGAGCAGCAACACCGTGATCTCCATCAAAAGGCTTCCAAACCGGCGCACCCCGCGCTCAAAGTCGGTCTCGCTCTCCTGGTGGCCCAGGCGGGCGGCGATGGCGCCAAATTCGGTGTCGCTCCCGGTGCGCACCACCAGAGCCTCGCCCTGGCCGCTGATCACATGGGTGCCCATGAACACAGCGCCCGTGCGCTGGGCGATGGGGCTGCCCTCGGCAGATTTGCCGGGCGATTTCTCAGCCGGAAAGCTCTCGCCGGTGAGGCTTGATTCATCCACCATTAGCGCATTGCTCTTAAGCAGCAGCGCGTCAGCCGGGATCATGTCGCCGGCGGTCAGGCTCACGATGTCGCCCGGCACCACATCCTCCACCGGCAGCTCCACATCCTGCCCGTCCCGGCGCAGGCGGGTTTTCACCCGCACGATGTCAAGCAGCTTTTTTACCGCGTTTCCCGCGTTATACTCCTGAAAAAAGCCCAGCAGGGCGCTGATGAGCACAATCACCAGGATGATCACCGAATCCGCGTAATCATGCACCACAAGGGAAATGGCCGTGGCAAACAGCAGAATCAGCGTGATGGGGCTTTTAAATTGCCCCAAAAAAAGCGTAAGCGGCCCCTTGTGCCGCTTTTTTGACAGGCGGTTGGGGCCATACTGATTGAGCCGCGCTTGCGCCTGGGCGCTGGTGAGCCCATCCCGGCTTAGGCCCAGCTCCTCCAGCACCTCATCCGCTTCCCGCGCCCAGAACGCCGTTTGCCTATCCATAGCCAAGCCCTCCTGATGGACCCATTATACGCCCATCAGCATCAAAAGAAATATGCGGTTTCTGTGAACATTTGTCTGAAAGGCTTAGAGCGCCTTCCCGCACTGGCCGCAGAACTTGTCCTCCTCATCGTTAAGCGCGCGGCAATGCCCGCAGCGCACCTTGATTGGCGCCTGCGCTTCGCCTCCGGCCTGCCGGAAGCCCTCGGCCGCGTCCTTGACCATGCCGCCCACGGCGTGGGTGTAGGGGGACAGGTCCTCCCGGGCCTTCTCCGGGTCAAGAAGAACGCCTGAGCCCGCCAAGCCCTTGGCGCCCACGCCGCGCATGGCGTTGCCTATGATGATGAGCACCATGCCCACCACCGCCCACACAATATTGCCGGTGCCGTTTTCCATGACGTTGAAATCGCCAAAGGAAGTCGCAAAACCGATAAACACGCCAATGAACATCACCAGCCCGATCCCGGTGAGCACCATGCCGCCGTAGTAGAGCGATTTGCGCTCCGGGGAGATGTCCTTGTGATTCTTGAATTCCTCGTGTTTCATGCTGTTTTTACCTTTCTGTCACTTTCCCATCCAACTGGTCACCTCTTCGCAGATGGTCATGCCCATCTTGCGCTGAAGCGCCAGGGAAGCGTGGTTGCCCACAATCACCTGGCCAAACACCCGCTCACCTGAGGCCAGCACCCGGTTGATGAGATGCCCCTCCAGCTGCCAGGCATAGCCCCGCCTCCGGTATTGAGGCAGCACATAGAGCATGCCCATGCTGCCCTCCTCGTGCCTTCCGATAAAGCCCACCATCTCGCCTGCCACATAGCCCCCCAGCATATCCCCCCGCTTCAGGTGGTATGTCAGGCCTTCATCCCCAATCAGATCATAATGGGCACGCACCAAGGGGTAGTCCGCCAGGGAAAGCGGCCGCAGGGTAAAATCCGGGTCCACCGGCACCGGGGTCTTTTTTTCATAGATGGTATTGTAAACCGGGGTGTGCCAGGTAAACCCATAGCGCTTACGGATGTGCCCGTCCAGGTTCACCCGCTCAAACACCATGATATCACAGTCTGTGAGCGCCTCAAGCAAATCAAGCGCCGTTTCATCGCTGTCAGCGCAGAGGAACACGATGTCGCTATCCTGATCTTTAAACAGCAAACCATCCTTTAAGAGGGCCATGATCTCCACCCTGCCCCGGTCAAAAGCAAAAAGGGGCGCCACCCGAAGCAAGGGTTTTTCATTCAGAAAGGCCAGGGCCTGATGTTGGAGGTGATTTTCATTCCTGTGCATGGCTTGCTCCTGATGTATCAGTACGCTGTGTCCAGCAAAAAATCAGTTGCGGGAATAATTTGGATGCCCTCAATATCCCCTGTCACAGCCCGGTCCCGGGTAATGACCAGCTTGGGATAGGCATCGCGGATAAGCGCCAATGGACGCAATTCCCGCTGCCTGACCTCGGCAAGCTCAAGGGAATGGCACACCTGGATATAGCGGCGGCCATTTTGGTTTTCTGCGACAAAATCCACCTCATAAGCATCAAACACGCCCACGGATACCTGATAGCCCCTGCGCCTTGCATGTCCCGCTTATGGCATTGGCACATAGCCGAAGACGATCTCCCCTTGGGTGTTGATGACACTCACCACATTTTCAGCCCAGTGCACCAAGGCCAGGCCGCCCCGGAAGTCCCCAGCACTCATCCAAACCGCCGGATGGACCACTTCACCTTGCCCATTGAGGTAACCATATTTCCCATTATCCTTAAACCGGGCCAGACCATCCCGGAATCTGCCCACCTCATCCCACTTGGCAGGTACCACCATATCCCCGGTTTTGTTAATATAGCCCATTTTGAAGTCATCCTGGATCACAGCGGCCAGCCCGTCTTCAAAATCCGCCATCAGGCTCCACTGGGGCGGCATAATTACCTCGCCCTTTTGGTTGATAAACCCAAACTTTTTGTCCTTCTCAATCAGCGCCATGCCTTGTGAGAATTTGTCAATTTTATCCCACTGGGGCTCGATCAGGATGCTGCCATCCTGGGCAATCAGGCCATATTGCCCTTGTTCATACACCTTGGCCACGCCATCTTTGAAAGGATAAACCCCGTCATACCGCGCAGGAATCAGCTGCTCTCCCGCCCGGTTCACTAGGCCGATTTTCCCCTGGGGATCCATATAATATGCGACATCCCCCTGCCATGCCCACTGACTAACGCCTTCTTGGGGCTTGACGCTGTCAATGATCGCCTCGCCCTGGGTGTTCAGGTAGCCTGCCCGCTTGTCCTGATCCCACAACACACCGGCTGCGCCGCCTGAAAACTGATCCCCATATTGGAGCACGGGCGGTATCACCACTTCGCCCTGCTGGTTGATATAGCCGCTTTTCCCGTTTTCAAAAAAACGGGCCAATCCCTCAGAAAAGGGGTAGAGCCGCTCGTACTTGACCGGGATGACAACCTTGCCCGATGGGTCAATGGCGCCTGATAGCCCGCCCTGCTCCACCACCGCCAGCCCATCACTGAAAGTCATCACCCGATCCCACTGAGGCGGGCTGATCACCTCACCCGCGTCATTGATACAGCCCTGCTTGCCATTCTGGATGATCACCGCCAGGCCATCCGCAAAGTCGCTCACCTGATCCCACTGGGGCGGGCTGATGAGAACGCCGGTTTGAGAGAGCAGGCCCTGCTTGTTTCCTTCAAACACCAGCGCAACCCCATCCCAAAACGGGCTGATCAGGTCATATTGCGCGGGCACCAGCACCACGCCATCCCGGTTGATAAGCCCAAAGCGCCTATTCTCACCCAGAAAAATCGCCATATCCCCCTGCCAGGCATAGCGGTGCAAAATGGGTTGTTCCCCCTGGGCAAGGGGGAACAATCCGATGAGGGCAATCAGCGTGAAACAAAGGACGCGTGCCTTTTTCATTGCTATTCTCCTTGTATGGGCTTCGCCCGCCCTGTTATGCGGTGGGCTCGCCCACCGTGGCCCGGATGCGCCTGACCCCGGCGGAGGAGCTCTCCTCCTTCTGGATCTTGAAGCTGCCCAGTTCCCCGGTGCGCGCCACATGGGGCCCTCCGCAGACCTCCTTGGAGAAATCCCCCATGGTGTACACCCGCACCTTGTCGCCGTAGCGCTCCTCAAAAAGACCGATGGCGCCCTGGGCTTTGGCCTCCTCCACCGTCATCTCCTCCATGGTGATGGGGGCGTCGGCCTTGATGGACTGGTTCACCAGGCGCTCCACCTCCTGGACTTCCTCAGGCGTCATCTTGCGCCCAAAGGTGAAGTCAAACCGCAGGCGCTCAGCGGTGATGTTGGAGCCCTTCTGGCCCACCTCATCCCCCAGCACCTTCCGGAGAGCCGCCTGCAGCAGGTGGGTGGCGGTGTGCAGCCGGGTGGTCTGCTCGCTGCTGTCGGCAAGCCCACCCCTGAACCGGTGCTCGGCCCCGGCCTGGCTGGCCTTCTGGTGCTGTCGAAAACGCTCCTCAAAGTCTTTTTCATCCACCGCTAGCCCCCGCTCCCTGGCCATCTCCATGGTGATCTCCACCGGGAAGCCATAGGTGTCATAGAGCTTGAAGGCATCCCGGCCGGCGATGGTCTTAAGCCCCTTCAGCCTGGTGTCCATCTTGCCCTTGAAGGCCTTGATGGTGTCCACGGCCTTTGCCACCTCATTCAGCTCCTGCATAAAGGCCTGGGCCTCGGGGGTGGGCCTGAGGGTGGAGCCGATGCTCTTCATCGCCTCCCGGGCCTGGGCCAGGCGGGCCAGGTCCTCCTCCTTGAACATGGTGTCGCGCAGCTGATTCTTGAAGGCGTCCATCTTGGCGATGGAATCCTCCATCCTGAAGAGCATCTTCTCAAACTCCCTCACCCCCTGCCTGAGGGTGCGGGCAAAGCGCTTCTCCTCCAGCAGCAGCTGCTCCAGCACAAAGGAGCGGTTGTCCTTCAGCTCCGGGTACACCGTATAATACTGGTCGATGATGACCATGGCGATATCGGCGGTGAAGCCCTCGGGCATGTCAATGCCCATGCCGTGGCGCACGGCGCGGCGGATGAGCCGCCTTAAGACATAGCCCTGGTCCACATTGGAGGGGGAGACGCCCCGGGTATCCCCCAGGATGAAGGTGGCGGTGCGCAGATGGTCGGCGATGATGCGGAAAGCCTTCAGGGTCTCCTCATCCGCCCCCTGATAGCGCTTGCCGGAGAGCTCCTCGATTTTCGCGATGATACCGGCAAACAAGTCGGTCTCGTACACCGAATCCTTGCCGGTCAGCACAGAGATGGTGCGCTCAAGCCCCATGCCGGTGTCCACGTTCTGGTGCTTGAGCGGCACATAGCTGCCGTCCGCCAGCTTCTCATACTGCATGAACACGTCGTTCCAGATCTCAAGGTAGCGCCCGCAGTCGCAGGCGGGGCTACAGTCCGGCCCGCAGGGCGCCTGATCCTTCACCACAAACATCTCGGTGTCAGGCCCGCAGGGGCCGGTCTGCCCGGCGGGGCCCCACCAGTTGTATGCCTTGGGCAGGAAGTATATCTGCTCTGGCTTGGCGCCAGCCTTCACCCACAGGTCAAAGCTCTCCTGGTCCCGGGGGGCGTTTTCATCCCCCTCAAAGACCGAAAAGGCCAGGGTGTTGGGGTCAAGCCCCAGGTATTGGGGGCTGGTCAGAAACTCCCAGCTCCAGGGGATCATCTCTTTCTTGAAATAGTCCCCCAGGCTCCAGTTGCCCAGCATCTCAAAGAAGGTGAGGTGGCTTTTATCGCCCACGTCGTCAATATCGCCGGTGCGCACGCATTTCTGCACATTCACCAGGCGCTTGCCCGCCGGGTGGGTCTGCCCCATCAAATAGGGCACCAGGGGGTGCATGCCGGCGGTGGTAAACAGCACCGTGGGGTCATTCTCCGGGATCAGGCTGGCCGAGGGGATCACCGTGTGGCCATGATCCACAAAGAACTCGATAAACAGGCTGCGCAGGTTCGCTGCGGTCATCTCTTTCATGTTTCGCTCCGTTTCTTGCAATGGGTATGCCCGGGGCCTGGGCCCCTGGGCGTTTTCCCCGGTTTATTTCAGGCGCACCGCGGTGCCTGAGCAGGTCACCATCAGCATGCCGTTGTCAGCGCCCAGCACCTCATAGTCCATCTTCACGCCGATGACGGCGGAAGCGCCCATCTGCATGGCGCGCTGCTCCATTTCTTCCAGGGCCTGGGTGCGGGCGTGCATCAGCTCTTCCTCATAGCCCTGGGATCTGCCGCCAAAGATGTTCCGGAAGCCGGCTGCCAGGTCCTTCATGAAGTTGATGCCAGCGATCACCTCGCCAAACACGATGCCCACATACTCTGACACCTCGCGGCCTTCCACATGGGGGGTGGTGGTGATAATCATGATCATTTCCTCCGTCTGTGTGGTTTATACCCGGTCGATGAACTGGAGCAGCACCTTCAGCGCCCCCTCCATATCCCGCATGTCGATGGTTTCAACCGCTGAGTGCACATAGCGGCAGGGGATGGACAGCGTGCCTGTGGGCACACCGCCCCGGCTTTGCTGGATGGCGCCGCCGTCGGTGCCGCCAAAAGCCAGCACCTCCCGCTGCACGGACACCCCGGCAGCCTCCGCCGCCTCAAACAGGGCATCCCGCACCTTGGGGCTTGCGATCATGGAGCGGTCCATGATCTTCACCGCCGGGCCCTGGCCCAGCTTCACCGCCGGGTATTTGGTCTCCGGCGTATCGCCCCAGGCGGTCACGTCAAGGGCCAGGCCGATGTCCGGCTCCAGGTTGAAGGCGGCCACGGTGGCGCCCCGGAGGCCCACCTCTTCCTGGGTGGAAAACACGCCGATGATGGTGTTCTTCTGGTCCTCAGCATACAGCAGCATCTCCACCAACAGCGCGCAGGCGCAGCGGTCGTCCATGGCGGGGGCGGCCACGCGGTGCTTCCCCAGGGCGATGAACTCCGGCGCGTAGACCGCCACATCACCGATGTGCACCAGCTTCTCCGCCTCTTCCCTGGTTTCAGCGCCGATATCGACGAACAGCTGCTCCAGGGTGGGCTGCTTGCCATCCCCCTTGGTGTTGGGCTCCAGCATCACAACGCCCGGGGTGCCGTTTTCAAACACCACCTTCTGGCCGCGCACATGGGCAGGGCCGATGCCGCCCAGGTTTGACACCCGCAGGAAGCCCTCTTTCTCAATATGGGTCACCACCAGGCCGATGTGGTCCATGTGGGCGGAGAACATGACGCGGCGCCCGCCCTCATCAGAGCCAAACTTCTCCACAATCAGGTTGCCCAGGCTGTCCGTGCGCATGCTGTCCACATGCCCCTCCAGAAGGGACTTGATGGCCTCCGCCACCGCGTGTTCGCTGCCGGTTGGCCCATAGGCCGCCAATAGGGTTTTTAATGTATCCCGAAGCATCTTCTCTCTCTCCTTCTGTTACAGGCTTTTTAGAAAGGCGCGGGCCAGATCGGCCTGGGCGCGGATATCAGACCACTTTGCCACGTTGTTGGCGGAATGGATATACCGGCAGGGCACCGACAGCACCACAACCCGGGCGCCGCGGCCTCCCCGCTGGAAGGAGGCGGCGTCGTTGCCCCCGGTGATACCCCGCTTCACCTGGGCGGGGATGCCCTGCTCCCGGGCCAGCTTCAGCATGGTTTTAAACAGCGCCCGGTCAGCGATGGAAGCGCGGTCCATAAAGCTCACCGCCACGCCCTGCCCCGGGGTGCACACGTGGAAGCGCTCCTCCACATCCCCCAGGTCATTGGCGGCGGTGCCCTCCAGCACCACGGCGATTTCCGCATCCAGGGAAAAAGCCGCCGTGTGGGAACCCCTGAGGCCCACCTCCTCCTGGGTGACAAACACGCAGATCAGGTCACAGTCGTACTCCTCTTCCAGCAGTTTCAACAGGTTGAAGCAGCCCACCCGGTCATCCAGGGCCTTGGCCGCCACAAAGCCATCGCCATATTCCATATACGGGGTGTCAAACACGGCATAGCTGCCCAGGGGGGCCAGGGATTCGGCCTCCTTCTGGTCTTTGGCGCCGATGTCAATATGCAGCTTGCTAAAAGGGAGCACCTTGCCCAAGTCATCCCGCTCCTGTAGGTGGATGGGGGGGGCTCCGATGACGCCAGGCAGGCGGTCATTGCCGATCAGGACCCATTTGGACACCACCACCCGGGGGTCAATGCCGCCAACCGGCCTAAAGCGCAGGAGGCCGTCATCGGTATGCCCCACCACGATAAAGCCGATCTCGTCCATGTGGGCGGCCACGGCCACGGCGGGCTTGCTGCGGTCACGGCCTGGCTTTCTGCAGATGAGGTTGCCCATCCGGTCCACCGACACATCATCGCAGCGCTTCTCCGCTTCCTGGCGAATCAGGGTGCGCACCGGGTTCTCATAGCCTGAAGGGCCAAAGGCATCGGTCAATGTTCTCAGTTCCATAGTTCCTCCTCCCAGGATGCCTCACAGGCGGCGGCAAAGTGGGCCACCAGGCGCGCGGCCTCCTCCAGGGCGTTCATATCCAGCACCTCAACGGCGGTGTGCATGTTTTTAACCGGGATGCCAATGAGCACGCAGGGCACGCCTGAGCGGGAAGCCGCCACCTCATCGGTGTCCGTGCCCGTGCCTCTGGGCGCCACTTCCTTTTGCACCTCCACCTTGATGCGCCCTGCCACCTCCTCCAGCTTCCCCGTGAGGACGGGGTTGAGGTAGGGCCCCAGGGTGATCAGGGGTTTCCCCATGTCCAGGGTGCTCTCCCGGTCGCAGCCGGGCTGATGGGCGAAGCCCACGTCCAGCACCATCGCCATATCAGGCTCGGCGTTGTAGGCGGAGGTCATGGCCCCGCGCCCGCCCACCTCCTCCTGGCTGGAGGCGATGAAGTACAGGTCCGCCTGGTGCTTCAGGCCCTTCAAATGCTCCATCGCCCGGTACAGGATAGCCACACAGCAGCGGTCATCCAGGGTTTTGGCGGCCACGCGGCCGTTTTTCAGCTCCACAAAGCGGTGCTCCAGCTGCACCTGGTCGCCCACGCGCACCAGCTCCTTCACCTTTTCAGCCGGAAGCCCCAGGTCCACATACATGTCCTCCAGCTTCTGGGCGCGGCCCCGCTCCTCTTCGCTGAGCAGATGGGGCGCCTTGGCGCCCACGATGCCGGGCAGCGTTTCCTTGCCAAACACCGTCAGCCGCATGCCGGGCAGGATGCGGGGGTCAATGCCCCCCACCTGGCCCAGGCGCAGGCTGCCGTCATCCTCCACCTTGATCACCATCAGCCCCACCTCGTCCAGGTGGGCCAAAAAGGCCAGCCTGGGCCCGTCGCCCTTGATGCGGCCCACCACGCTGTGCATGGCGTCGATTTTCACTTCATCGCAGTATTCTCCGAAGCGCTCGGCCACCCACTGCGCCACCGGCCCCTCGTCGCCAGGCAAGCCGCGCTTTGCCGTGACCTCCTGCAAAAACGCCTTCATCTCCATCCCTTCACCTCTTCCAAATCCTTAGAGAACCACATAAAAATAACGCCCACAGTATAGCAAAGGACCCCTTGATTTACAACTGAGAGCGGCCGGATACCGGCTATTTTTTGGTCAAAGAGGCTGACTTGCTGATGATATCCCCCGCCGCCAATATCCCCGTGGCCCAGGCGAACAGCAGGTTGTAGCCCCCGCAGTCGCCATCCACATTCAGCGCCTCGCCCGCCGCATAAAGCCCCGGCACCAGCCGGGAGGCCAGGGTGGCGGGGTCAAAGTCCCGGCAGTCCAGGCCGCCCGCAGCCACCTGGGCCTGGTCAAAGCCCTTGACGCCTGTCACGGGCAGCGCAAGCCCGGTCAGCCAGCTGGCGGCCTCCTCCAGGGGGAGGGGTTGCACTTTCTCAATGAGCAGGCGGGGCAGCAGCCCCACATACAGCAGGTCTTCCCCATGGCTTTTGCGCCGCGCCCCCAGGAGGGCCAGGAGCACCTGGCGGGCCAGCCCGGCCTGCTGATAAAAGGCCGCCGGGCTGATGCGGCACATCTCAGGGGGCGTAAGCCCCAGGCCCGGGGAAAAGTCGATCAGCAGCCGCACGCCCTTCCCGCGCTCAAGCGCCTCTCCCACGTCCCGGGCCAGCTGCATGGCGCAAAGCCCGCTTATGCCATAGTCGGTGAACAGGCCCTCACCGCTTGAGGCGGTGATAACCTCCCCTGCCACCTCAAGCCCCAAGCGCACCGGTACCCTGAGGCCGGACAGGCCGCGAATGGCCCGGGTGTCCGTCACCAGGGGGCACAGCGCGGGCCTTGCGGGGATGACCCGGTGCCCCAGGCGCGCCAGGGGCTTCATGAGGCTGTCGGAGCCCCCCAGCCGCGGGGCGGCGGCCCCGCCTGCCGCCACCAGCACCCAGAGCGCTTCATGCCTGGCCCCGTCCTGGGTGAGGACCGCAAAGCCCTCCGGCCCCTTGTGGATGTCTGTCACCAGAGCGCTGGTTATTATCTCACACAAGGGGGAAGCCTCAAGCCTTAACCTCAGGCAGTCCAGCACCGTGGCGGCCTGATTCGTGGCGGGGTAGACGCGTCCGTCCGGCTCCTCCCGGGTGATAAGCCCCAGGCCCTGCCAGAAGGCCAACACCTGGGATATGCCGCAGCGGGCCATCACCGCCTGGGCAAAGGCGACATCGCCAAAGAACACCGGCGGCCCCATGTGTAAAAGGTTGCACCGGCCGTTGCCAGTGGCCAGGAGCTTACGGCCCACCCGGTTTTCCTTTTCCAGCAGCGTCACCGGCAGCCCGTTTGCCACACACAAACAGGCGGCGGCAAGGCCAGAGGCCCCGCCGCCGATGATGATGGCTGATCGGTTATTTTTTTTGTGGTGCCGCATTGTAGGCATCGTTGATGGCCTTCTGGTGGTCACCGTCAACCTTGTTGCCGCTGCTGTGCAGGCGGCTGTTGACAAAGTGCACACAGAACTGGCCGTTGAAGTTGTTGTCCGGGATGGTATCGCCCTTGGGATAGTTATGGGGCACCCCGTAGACGGAGGCGGCAAAGCTGCGGCCCTTGAGGGTGATCCACACCGGCCTGCGCTGATACAAATTCTTCTCCAGGATCTCCTGGGCGTTTCTCACCCCATAGATCTGGCACATGGCGGCAGTGTCGCTGGCGGTGAGGGGCTCCACGTCAGCGTGGTAGCCGCCTGCCCAGCGCTTCACCCGGAAGGAGATCCGGGTCTTCACATCGGTGAGGATGGCGGTTTCGCCCCGGGCCCAGAATCTATCGATGTCGCCAGAGTACCAGTCCACCTTCTCCACCGGGTAGATGGTGGGGTTGACGGTGCTGTCCCCCGTGCCGGGGGTGTAGGGATCCTGCGGCACGGTGTTGTACAGCTTGTGCTGGGTGTCGTTGCCGGCGATGCCATCCACAAACAGGTTGACTGCCTTTTGATATTCCATCACGGCTGTCCGGGTCTGATAGTCATAGGTGCCTGGCGTGTAGCCGGGGCGCAGATAGCCCAGGCGGCTGAGCTCCTGCTGGAGCCGGCTCACGTCCTCGCCCATGGACCCCAGCTCAAGCCGGCGGTAGCCAGCGGCGGGCGGGGTGCCGGTGCCGCCGGTCTGGTCCAGGGCGGCGGCCTCCTGCTTGGTGAGGATGCGCAGCATGTCTCCGCGGATCCAGCCGTTCACGCCGGCTGCGCGCACGGAGTACCAGGTGTAGTTGTTGGCCTGCTGGGTGGCGCCCTGGAGGGCCACAATGGTGCCCTGCTTGTAAAGCGTGGTGAGGGTGCGGCTGGTCATGCCCGCAGCATTGCGCACCAGCACCTTGTCCATCACCGTCACGGCGGTGGTGCTGAGGGTCGAGGGATCAGGCACCGGCGTGGGCTGAACGGGGGGGGTGGTGGGCTGGCCGGCCAGGTAATCCTGATATTCCTTGGGCGTCATCATCCGGGCGGTGGAGCCCAGCAGATAGCCGGATACGCCCTGATAGCTCACCTTATACCAGGTGCTGCCGCCAGCGGTCACCGTGCGCTCATAGGGGAAGACGGCGCCAGCCGCGGGGATCTGTCCCAGGGTGCGGGCATCCAGGCTGGGGGCCTCCCGCACGTTGACGCTGGTGATGGTGGTGATCACATAGCCTGAGACCACGCTCCCGCCGTCTGGGGGCGGGGTGACGCCGGGCATCTTGCCGGCCAGGTAATCGGTCACCTCAGCCGCGGTCAGCTGCCTGACGCAGTCGCCCCGGAGGTAGCCCAGCTGGCCGCCGGAGGACACCTGATACCAGTTGTAGCCCTGGGCGCTGAGCACAGGCCCCTGGAGGGGGAACACCAGGCCCTTGTCCACCCGGCCCAGAATCCTGGAGGAGCCGGGGGTCTGCCTGAGGTTGATGGCGGACTTAATGGTGAGCACATAGCCCATGGTGCCGGTTGAGGGCGTGGTGGTGGGCACCGGCTGGGTGCCGCCGCCGGGGCCGTCCATGAGCACAATCACGTCGGAGCGCACCCATCCGCGGCCCTTGGGGCTGTCCACCTGATACCAGGTGTAGCCGCTGGCCACAGTCACAGCGAAGTAGGCCAATTCAAGGTCCCGGTCCAGCTGGGCGATGGTGCTGCCGGCCGGGGCGTTGCGCAGGTTAACCCCGCCCTTGACGAGCCGGAGGTAGCCAGCTGCCGGGCTTGTGGGCGGCACGGTCACCCAGGGGGGCTGGGTGGGGGTGGGATAGCCCGGCACCGCCGTGGGCTGGGGCGATGTGCCTATCAGCTCGTAGCAGTCGCTGCGCACATAGCCGTAATGGTTGGTGGCCTCATGGTAGACATAGGCCCAGTAATAGCCCATGTAGTAGGTGGGGGCGCTGAAGAGGGGCAGCTCGGTTCCCCGCTTGGCGATGGTGGTGAGCACGGCACCACCGGGCGTCTGGCGCAGGTTGACCCCGCCCAGGGTGAGCCGGATGGCGCCCTGGCTGGTGGTGGGCTGCGTGGGTGCCGGGGTCACAACCGGGGTGCCGCCGCCCTGGGTGATCACATAGCAGTCGCTGCGCACATAGCCCTTATGGCCGCTGCGCGCGTCGGTCACATAGGCCCAGTAGTAGCCCATGTGGTAGGTGGGGGCGCCGTCAAAGGGCAGCACCGTATCCACGTCAAACTTCATCAGGGAGAGCCCCCCGGGCGTCTTGCGCAGGTTGGTGCCCGGCAGGGTGATGCGCAGATAGCCGCTGGTAGCCTGGGTGGGATTGGTGGGGATGATGGTCGGCAGCGCGCCGCCACCAGGCCGCATATCCTGGGGCAGGGTGCGGTTGGCCAGCCAGGCCGCCGCTTCTCCTTCGCTGAGGAGGCGGATAAAATCCTCATGCACATAACCTTCATAGCCCAGGGCTTTCACCCGGTACCAGGGGCTGGTGATGGAGGTGGGATAGTTAATAATATCAAGCTGAGTGTGGATGGGAAGCGACGTGAGGGCAATGCCGTTTTCCGTCTGGCGGAGGCTGGTGCCCGCCACAGCTGTCAGCGCATACTTGCCCGCCAGGATGGGCGGATAGGTGACACCGCCGGGCAGGGTGGAGGGAATCGGCTTGGGCGTGGTTGTGGGCTTGCCCTGGGCATCGGTATAGGCATAGCAATCCCCGCGGATGTAGCCTGTCTGATTGGTCTCAGGGATATATACCGACAGCCACTCGTAGCCGTTTACCCAGGTGCCCTCCGTGTAATAAGGAAGCACTTTGCCCTTGTCAAGGCGCCTGATGATGTTGCCGCCGCCGGGCTCCTGCCTGAGGTTGGTGCCTTGCAGCGTGATGATGACATAACCCATGGCCGGATAGGTGGGGGTGCCAGGGGGCAGTTCTTCGCCCGCTTCGGTGGTATAGGTATAGCAATTGCTGCGGATATAGCCAAATTCGTTCTTGTCCGGATAGTAGACGTATTGCCACTGGTAGGAGCCCCTGTAGATGGCGCCGCCGTAATAGGGCAGGATCTTGCCCTTGGGGATCTGGGCGTAGATGGTGCTGCTCTCCGGCTGCTCCCGGAGGTTGGTGTTGTGCAGGATGATCTGCACATAGCCCGTGGGCGCCTGCCAGGAGGGCGGCTCGGTCACCCAGGTGGAGGAGGGAGGATCGGTGATCACCGTGCCGGGGCCTGGCACCACCGGGGATACGCTGCCGCCATAGATCTGGGGCTTTGATACCAGCCAGCTGGCTTCCTCTGCCGGGGTAAAGGGCCGGAACACATCCCCCCGGATATAGCCGGTCTGGGCGGGCCGGTTGGCGAACTTGGGCAGCACGGTCTCCACCTTGTACCAGGTGACGCCGCTGCTCTGAGTGGTCTCAAGGATCTTCGCCACCCAGCCCAAGGGGAGCCGGTCTATATAGTCCGAGGTGTTCATCGCCGGGCGGATGTTCACCTTGTCAAGCGTGGTCATGCCATAGGCGGAGACAGCCTCCCCCATCGCCGGCATCAGCGGCAGCACGATCACCAACGCCAATAGCATGGCCGCCAGGCGATTCAGCCCGCCGATGGTCCTTCTTTTCTTATGCATATACGCACCCGTTCCTTCCCAAATTCAAGCCTCAGTTAAAGGCGCCGATACTTGCGTATTATTCTATTACAATTTCATTACATGGTCAAGCATTCTTCTGCTCTTTGGCGGGATGGGGCCGCTCCCATCCTTGCCAAGGTTGATTTTCGCCTATATAATATATAAAAACTGAAGATTCCCGCAAGGAGGTCAATACAATGGACATCAAACAGGCCTATCAGGACTGGTTAAAATGGTTTTCCTCTGACACGCAGATCACAGAGGAGCTGGCGCAGGTCAAAGACGACCCCAAGGCCCTGGAGGACCGCTTCTACCGGGACCTGGCCTTTGGCACCGCCGGCATGCGGGGCGTTTTGGGCGCCGGGCCCAACCGCATCAACCGCTACACCATCAGAAGGGCAGCCGCGGGGCTGGCGGATTATCTGCGCCTTGACGCGGGGCAGCCGGAAGGCCCGGTTGCCATCGCCTATGACTCCCGGCGCTTTAGCGATGTCTTTGCCAAAGAAACCGCGCTGATGCTGGCCGCCCGGGGGGTCAGGGCGCTGCTGTTTGATAGCCTGCGCCCGGTGCCGGTGCTGTCCTATGCCGTGAGGCACCTGAGAGCCGCGGCGGGGGTGGTCATCACCGCCAGCCACAACCCGCCGGAATACAACGGCTTTAAGGCCTATGGGCCTGACGGGGCCCAGCTCTCCCCCGAGGCCGTGGCCGGCGTCACCCAGCGCATGGCGGCGCTCTCCTATGACCAGTGCTGCCCCATGGATGAAAACCAGGCGCTGGAAAAGGGGCTGCTCACCTATATCGGCGAAAAAGAGGTGGACAAAGACTATACCGATATGGTGCTGTCCCTTCAGGTGCGGCCGGACATCGTGCGCCGGGTGGGGCCGGATTTGAGCATTGTCTACACCCCGCTGCATGGCTCCGGAAACCTCCCGGTGCGCCGGGTATTAAGCGAAGCGGGCTTTTCTCAGGTCACCGTGGTACCTGAACAAGAATTGCCCGACCCCGCCTTCTCCACCGTCAAGGCCCCCAACCCCGAGGACCCGGGCGCCTTTACGCTGTCCATTCCCCTGGCGCAGAAGGTGGGGGCCACGGTCATCATCGGCACCGACCCTGACTGTGACCGCCTGGGTGTGTGCGTTTTGGACAGCGGGGGCGTTTTCCGCACCCTCACCGGCAACCAGATCGGCTGCCTGATGCTATACCATCTCCTGAGCGAAAAAAAGAAGGCCGCTGCCCTGCCGGCAAACGGCGCCTGCGTCAAATCCATCGTGTCCACCGAGCTAGCCCGGGCGATCTGCGATGATTTTGGCGTGGACATCTTCAATGTGCTCACCGGCTTCAAGTTCATCGGCGAAAAAATGCAGGCCTTTGAGGACACCGGCTCCCACACCTTCCTGTTTGGGTTTGAGGAGAGCTTTGGCTACCTGTCCTCCACCCAGGTCAGGGATAAGGACGCGGTGAATGCGGCGCTGCTGGTGGCGGAGGCCGCCTGCATGTGCCAAAACGAGGGCATTACCCTGTATGACCGCCTCCAGCAGATCTATCAGCGCTATGGCTACTTTGTGGAAACGGTGGTGTCCAACACCTACCCCGGCAAGGCGGGGGCGGAGCGGATGCTTGAGATCATGAAAGCCCTGCGGGAGGCCCCGCCGGAAGAGATCACTGGGGTCAAGGTGCTGGCCCTGCGGGATTATCTGACCGGGGTGAGAACCGCAGGCGCCCAGCGCCAAACGCTTGACGGCCCGGCGTCTGACGTGCTGTATTTTGAGCTGGAAGGTGGCCACTGGCTGTGCGCCAGGCCATCAGGCACCGAGCCCAAGATCAAGTTCTATGCCGGAGCCAGCCACCCTGAGAGCATGGAAAAAGCCCGGATGACCGCAGATAAACTGATGGCGGGCATCCAGGCTCTGGCGGAGTAAGATCAGCCCCTGTCCTCCCGCTCCAGATTCAGCCAGGCGCATTCCTGGGGCGTCAGGCGGATGTTCGCTGCGGCGATGTTGGAGCGCATCTTCTCCGCGCTGGCCGTGCTGATCACCGGGTAGATATCCATGGGCTGATGCAGCATCCAGCTAAGGGCGATCCGGGAAACCGGCACGCCCTTTTCCTTGGCTATTTCCTCAGCCCGCGCCAGGCGGCGCAGGTTGTCCTCATCCACATAGCCCCGCTGGGTGTGCTCATCCAGCACTTCTTGCATCTTCTGCCGGTCATGGCTTATAAAGCCGCCGGAGAACAGGCCCCGGGCCAGGCTGGAATAGGCGAAGATGGGCATCTTCTGCTGCGCAAACCACGCCCTGTCCGCCTCATAATCAGGCCCCGCGATGGTCTGGCAGCCGCCGCCCCACACATCGGTCAGCTGGAGGGCCAGGCCAAAGTGGGGGCTGTTGACGCTCAAGGGGGTGAGGCGGTGCTCCTTCGCATAGTCATTGGCTTGCTGGATGCGCGCAAGGCGCCAGTTGGACACCCCGATGATGCCCGCCTTGCCCTCCTTGACCAGGCTATGAAGCGCCTCCATGATGGGGCCCACGGGCTGGCTCTCGTCATCCCGGTGGAGCAGATAGATCTCCAGCTTCTTTTTCCCTAGTTTGGCCAGGGAGTCATGGGCGTCCGCCAGGATGTCATAGGGGGTGACCCGGTTGCGCCAGGTGTTGAAATGGGCGCCCTTGGTGAGGATGTTGACCTCATCATGCAGCCCCCGGGCGGCCAGCCACTCGCCCACCGGCTCCTCGCCGTAGTGGTTGGAGCAGTCCAGCGTGTTGATGCCCATGGCATACACCTCATCCAGCAATTTAAACGCGGTTTCAAGCGCCGCCTCAAAGCCCGCCTCTTTTCCATGAAGCGTGCGGGTGGCGCTGAAAAACACCGGGTGGGCCGTGCCAAATACAAAGCGGGAGACCGGGCGGGAGAGGTTTGCGATGTGTCCGTACTCCATGCGGCTTTTCCTCCAAAACATGCTAGGCCTAATATACCCTGAAAAGAAAGCGGGCGCGTGCCCTTTTGACACGCGCCCATGTCCTGAATGCGCTTATTCCACGCCAATGACTTCCTTCCAGTTCTCCCAGGTGGCGATCTGGCCGCCGGTGGCGATGAACTTGGCGCCGATCTCCTCGTTGAACTCGGCCTCAGGCTCCTCGCCGGCAATCAGCTTGTGCAGGGCCATCACGCTCTGGTAGCCCATCTGGTAGAAGTCCTGCCCGATGGCCACGTCAAGCACGCCCAGCTCAAAGAAGGCGGGGCTGGTTTCCACAAAGATGTCAATGGTGACCACCTTGTGGAGGGGGTTGGCGAGCTTCCATTTGTTCAATTCCGGAAGCGCGGAGGGGTCGACCACATAGGGCCAGCCGCCGGCCATGTACCAGGCATCCACGCTGTCGGCGTTGGCGCCCATGTAGTACTCAATGCCGTTGATGGCCTCGTCCACGTTGTCATTGCAGGGGAGGGAGTAGACCACCTTGATGTTGGTGTCCTTGATGGCATCGGCAAAGCCGCGCTTGCGGGCCTCGATGTCGTCAGCGCCGGGGATGCCTTCCAGCTGGGCCACGCGCACCTCTTCCAGGCCGCTGTCCTTGTACAGGTCGATCATGTATTCGCCCGCCAGGTAGCCCACCCGGTAGTTCTCGGTGCCCACATAGTATTCGCGCTTGGAGTTGGGGGAGTCAACGTCATAGGTCAGCACCTGGATGCCAGCGCCAATCGCAGCGTCAATGGCGTCCTTGAGGGCGTCGCCGGTGGTGCAGGAGATGGCGATGCCATCCACATCGCCCCGGTCAATGAGGCTGAACATGATCTCGTTTTGCAGCTCAGCTTCCGCGCGCAGCGGGGACTGCCACTCGGTCTGGATGCCCAATTCCTCCCCGGCAGCGCGCATGCCCACCTCTGCCGGCAGGAACACCACGTTGCCCAGCTGCTGGCCGATCATCACGATCTTCTCTGCCAGAGCGGTGGATGTCAGCCCGAGAAACAGCACCAGAACCAACAGAATAGTCAACAGTTTTTTCATGAAAGTACCTCCAAATATATTTTTACCGGGCATATCATCCCGTGTAAATACAGCTTCATCAGCGCCTGGCCTTGCGCACCTGGTCGATGGTGACCGCAAAGATGATCACCAGGCCCATCACCAGGGTTTGCCAGTAGCTGTCAACCGACAAGAGCACCAGGGCGTTGCGCAGCACCCCCATGATGGCGGAGCCTATCAGCGTGCCCACCACCGTGCCCACGCCGCCCGCCATGCTGGAGCCGCCGATGACCACCGAGGCAATGGCGTCCATCTCAAAGCCGTTGCCGGCCGTGGGCTGGGCCACGCCCACCTTGGAGGCGTTGATGATGCCGGCAAAGGCTGCGCACACACCCGCCAGCACAAAGCACAGGATTTTGAGGCGCCGGGTGTTGACCCCTGAAATCCGCGTCGCCTCCTCGTTGCCGCCCATGGCGAAGATGCGCCGGCCGGTCTTGGTCATGTTGCGGAACACGCCAAAGATCACCGCGAACAGCAGCATAAAATAAATGGGGATCGGGATGCCCAGCAGCTCCTCCTGGCCGATCCAGCGGAAGCTGTCGGCCAGCCCCGTCACCGGATAGCCCTTGGTGAGGATATAGCACACCCCGCGCACAATCTGCATCATGCCCAGGGTGGCGATGTAGCTGGGCAGGCGCAGGTACACCACCAGGATGCCGTTCATCAGCCCGCACACGCCGCCCACCACCATGCCCAGGATGACCGCCGGCACGATGGACATGCCGGACTTCATGAGCAGCCCCACCGTGATCCCCGCCAGCCCATACACCGATCCCACGGAGATATCGATGTTGCCGGTTAAGATGACGATGGAAACCCCGATGCCCGCCACCGCGATGGCAGAAAAGTTCCGGGCGGTGGACAAGAGGTTATTGGGCCGCAAGAAAGCGGGGGCCGCGACCGCCAGCGCTGCACTCATCAAAACCAGAATCAGAAGAATGGTCAGCGTGGAGGCGGTGGCGCTGTTCTTAAACCAATGCCTGAGGTCCTTTTTGTCCTTGTAGTCGCTCATGTTGTCCTGTCTTTCTCTATCACGATACAGCCATCTGCATGATCTGTTCCTGGGTGACCCCCGAATGGGCAAACTCGCCTTTGATGCGGCCTTCGTGCATCACGATGATGCGGTCTGACATGCCGATGATCTCAGGCAGCTCCGAGGAGATCATGATGATGGCCACCCCCTGCTGAGCCAGCTGGCTCATCAGCTTATGGATCTCCTTTTTCGCCCCCACATCAATGCCCCGGGTGGGCTCATCCAGGATGAGGATGGAGGGCTCATTGGCCATCCATTTGGCGATGACCACCTTTTGCTGGTTGCCGCCGGAGAGGTTCTTCACCGTCTGCTCAACCGAGGGGGTGCGCACTTTCAGCAGCTGCACAAAGCGGTTCACCAGGGCGCTCTCCCGAACCCGGTCGATAAACCAGCCATGGCTCACCCGGTCAAGGGCGGCCAGGGACATGTTGCGCTTCACCGTCATGTCAAGGATCAACGCCTGCTCCTTGCGATCCTCCGGCACAAAGCCGATGCCGTAGCGCAGGGCATCGGTGGTGCTGCGGATATCTGCCTTTTTCCCCCGCACAAAGATGTCGCCGGTCTGGCGGGGGTCAATGCCAAAGATGGCGCGCATCACCTCGCTGCGCCCGGCGCCCACCAGGCCGGCAAAGCCCAGAATCTCCCCCGCGCGGACCGAAAAGCTGATGTCCTTGAGGTAATCATCCCGGGAGGAGATGTTGCGCGCTTCAAGCACCACCGCTCCGATGTCAGCGGGCTCCTTCTCGTAGAGGTTGTCGATGTCCCGCCCCACCATGGCGCTGATGATCTCGCCCTCAGTGGTGTCTGCGGTGACCAGGGAGGTGATCATCTCCCCGTCCCGCAGCACGCTCACGCGGTCTGAAATCTGGAACAGCTCGATCATGCGGTGGGAGATGTACACCACCGACACGCCCCGGTCCCTGAGGCGGTGGATGATGTCAAACAGCGTCCGGGTCTCGGTCTGGGTCAGCGAGCTGGTGGGCTCGTCCATGATGATCAGCCGGGCGTTGAAGGACAGCGCCCGGGCCACCTCCACCATCTGCTTTTGCGCGGTGGAGAGCCTGTTCATCAGCGTATGCGTGCTCAGCGGCAGCTTCACCTCGTCCAGCAGCTTCCGGGCCTCCCGGTGCATGCGCTGTTTGTCCACCAGCCCATTCTTCTTCACCTGCTCCCGGCCCACAAACAGGTTTTCCGCGATGTTCAGGTTGTTGATGACGTTGAGCTCCTGGTAGATGATGGAGATGCCCATCTTCTGTGAGGCCAGGGGTCCGTCAATGGTGATGGGCTCGCCATCCAGAAGGATTTGCCCCTCATCCATCGTGTAGACACCTGAGAGGATCTTCATCAGTGTGGATTTGCCGGCGCCGTTTTCGCCCACCAGGGCCAGCACTTCCCCTGGGTACACCGTCAGATCCACCCGGTTGAGCGCCTTCACCCCCGGAAAAGACTTGCTCACCCCGCGCATCTCCAGCAGCGGGGCTTTTTCTGTTGTCATGGTCAGTTCACGCTCGTCCATCTGTGTCCTTTATGGTTTTCTTGTTTGCTAGCGGCCCCGGGCCGCGCGTCTTCACCACAAACCCTATTGTTGATGGAACAGGCGGCACTCAACCGCACCGCCTGGCCACCACGCACCGCTGCCGGGGGCACCGTCTGCCTGAAGATATTGTGGATTTTGAAACCCCGCCTGGCATCAATCCGCTCACGGCAGCTCAAGTTCCCTTTGGTATCGCTTTTTCTGGCGCTGATGCCATTTTACGGCAACAGGCGCTTTGAGGTCAAGCGGAGGTAATTGAGGCTGGGCCGGAATCCCTCGGCGTATTGGGCGCCGCACTGGAAGCCGCGCACCCGTGAGCAGGTCCTCACAAACTCGAGGAAGTCGATGCCGTCATGGTCCAGCATCCATGTCAGCTGGGACTTGTGGCAGCTGAGCGCCTCCAGCTTCAGGTCGATCTCCTGGGTGATGTCCACATACTCTGTGGGGATAAAGCCCACCCCGGCCACGGTGTCCATGTGGTAAAGCGGCCCCACCGGCACCACTGGCCCCGCATCAGCACAGGGGAAGTGGGGGACGCTGGCGCCAAAGGAGGCGCGGAAGGCTGCCTGGAAGGTCTGGACGTGGTCGTTCATGTAGTCCTGTTCGTAGTGGGTGATGATGAGATCTGGCCGCGTCTTGCGGATGACCCGGCCCAGATCATAAATCAGCTGGTCATTTTCCGCGGTGACGTGGATGTCGGGGATATCGATGGAGAAGTGCCGGGCGCCGATCACCCGGGCAGCGGCCGCGGCCTCGCTGAAGCGAATGCGGCGCAGTTCCTCCGGCATGATCTGCGCATGGCCCATGTTGCCGTTGGCGATGTGACAGACCGATACCTCATGGCCAAGCTTCACATACTTGGCAAGCGTGCCATAACAGGCGATTTCCAGATCGTCCGGGTGACAGCCGATCGCCAGAATCCTCATATCAGATATGCCTTCTTTCTGTTCATGTATGCCCACCGGGGGCCGCATGTTGATGGACGGCCTTGATCACCCGTTCCTCCCCTTGAAATCCTCTGTCAGTTGGTATCCGCCTGGAGCGGCCCTGCCAGCTCCTTCATGAAGAAGAGCTTGCCGGGCATGGTGGGGATGCTGCTGGAGGTGACCGCCTTGTCAGGGCCATAGCGCAGCGTCATCCACAAGGACAGGCCCTGCCACTGCATCCCGCGGGAGAGCACGCCGTCAGCACCGCCGATGGCATAGTCGGTGCCAAAGATGATGCCCGGGCCCACCGTGTTGGCATAGCAGGGGATCAGCGTCCAGTTGCTGCGGAAGCTGGTGATGGCGTTTTGCTCAATGGTGAAGGGGTGGAGGTTGGCGCCCACCCGGTAGGGCTCCTTCTTCCATTCTTCGTAGCTGGCGTATTCATCGGCAAACTGGGGCTCCCAGAAGGCGATGTGGCAGGCCCGGCCGATGCCGTAGATCATCACCTGCCGGGCGCCCTTGGCCTTGAGGGCGGCGATTTTGTCCGGATACTGGATCAGGTTTTCCCGGGTGGCGAAGTTGCGCTGCTTGACAGGCACGGTGAGCTTGCCCAGGGGCCCGTAAAACGCGTTTTCCATGGCGTTCTGGAAAGCCACCGGGTCGCTGGCGGGCACGGTGTTGCCCTTGTCGTCCGACCACTCGTCCATGTTGAAGCCGTGCACATGCTTGCAGTCGATGTTCCAGGCTTTGAGGAAATAGACCACCCACCTGTACATGCCCATGGGGCCCACCGGCAGGATCATAATCAGCTGCTTGCCCTCTTCCTTGGCCAGCCTGATCTGCATGGCGATCTCATGGCCCATGTAGACGCCAAACTCCTCCAGGTTGTCGCAGGGCGCCACGGAAAAATCCTTGTGCCAGAAGGTCTGGCGCTTGCCGATCTCCCCGGGCGGGTTTGAAACGCATTTCTTGATCTTTTTCAGGTCCCAGTTTTTGGGGAACACTTGGCTAAAGTAGGAGTTGTCAAAAGTACGAAGCATGTCCATCTGCAGGGCCTCCTTGATGTTTTCTATTTTCCGGGCAATTTGTCAAGCCACTTTACAATCAATTGCAGTATGGCACGGCTTCATTCCCTTGTCAAGGGCTGGGGGGAATGATCACGGAGCCGGGCCAATCAGGCGCCCTTCCTTGAAAAGCGCCAGTTTCTCCCCTATAATAAAGAATATACGACAAGCAAACACCAAGGCGCGGGCTGATGCCACCCGGCAACAACCCACAGGGAAAGGTTTCAGGATGAAGTACATGACCATGCGGGAGCCCCGCATCAGCAACCAGCAAACCATCAAGCAAAAAAACATCAAGCTTCTTTTCAAGCACATCCAGGCTGAGCCCGGCACCACCCGGGCCCAGTTGGCGCGCAAAACCGCGCTTAGCCCCACCACGGTGTCCACGCTGGTGGATGAGTTGGTGCAAGGAGAGCTGGTGCAGGAGACCGGGCCTGCCAACACCCACAGCGCCGGGCGCAAGCCCATTACGCTGCAAATCAACCCCCAGGGCAGGCAGCTGGCGCTGTTTTCGCTCAGCAGCTGGGGCATCCATTTTGAGCTGTACAACCTGGCGCTCGAGGTGTTGGACACCGGGTTTTTCGCGCATTCCACCGCCTCCTACCAGGGCTTTGCCCAGGGGGCGGAGGCGGCAGACCCGGACGTGGGGAACGACTATATGGCCTTCATCCAAACCCTGCTCACCGGCTCCGCCTCCTATGACCCCGCCAGGCTTTTGGCCATTTGCATCACCTATCCGGGCATCTACCTGGAGCGGGAAGAGGCCTTTACCTCCACCGCCATGCAGGTGTCGCTCTCGGCTGCCTCGGTGATTGGCCTGGAGGAACGCCTGAATGTCCCGGTGTTTCTGGGCAACTCCTCCATGTGCCGGGCCTATGCGGAAAAGAAGGTTCTGGATTCCCCCCGAAACAGCATCTCAGACCTGATCTACATGAACGTCTGCGATGGGCTGGGCGCCGGCATCATCGCCGGGGGCGTGTTCCTCAAGGGGCGGGAGCACAATGCTGGCGAGGTGGGGCATGTGTCCATCGATTACCGGGGAAAACGCTGCGCCTGCGGGCTGAGGGGCTGCGTGGAGCAGTATGTAAACATCGAGGCGGTCACCCAGCGGGTGCGCCGGGCGCTGGAAGAAACCAGCGATCATGAGCCCCTGACCCTTGAAGCCATCGGGGCCCTTTGCCTGCAGGGCAACGCCGCTGTCCGGGAGGTGGTGGACGATGTGGCCGCGATGCTTTTTACCGCCATATACAGCACCGTCTGCATCACCGGCGTCAAGCGCGTGGTGATCGGCGGGGGCATTGAGCAACTGGGGGATTATTTTTTAGAGAAGCTGCGGTCCATTTCCCGGGAAACCCCCCGGGACACCCTGGCCAGGGGCATTGATATCTCCTACACCCGCGCGGGCCTAAATGGCGATAGCCAGGGGATCGCCCAGTTCTATCTGGACCATGTCTTTGCCATTTGCGCTGATGACGAACTGCTGCAAAAACACGCGGAGCAAGCAGCCCCGGCCTGATCTTCATCGGTCCGCCGGTGCCCGGACAAAACCTGTCAGGTAAATTTTTCAATAATAATTGACAAAATGAGGCCTGAAACCCTTGACAATAAAAAACAATTTTGATACAAAAGCAGGGGAGTTTTTACACAGAGGTGCGGTGTTGCGTGTAAGCCGCCGATGCAAACGGAGCGGGTTCCGGATGCGGCGGCCCAATGGCTTCACCGCCGATGGGGTGTCCGGATCCGCCCGGCCATGCCTAGGTGCGGAAACCAATGTATCCGCACTGCCATTGCAAAATGGAGCGCTGTTATGCCAGGGGCATGACAGCGTTTTTATATGAAGGAGGACCGCCATGAAATCCATCCCCATTGATCAGATCAAGGCAGGTGACCAGGTGGCGATGCGCCGGGCTTTCAGCGCCCAGGATGTGGACGCCTTTGCCCGGGTGACCGGCGACATGAACCCCGCCCATCTGGACGAGGCCTATGCTGCGGGCACCATGTTCAAAACCCGCATCGTGCACGGGATGCTGGTGGCATCGCTGTTTTCAGCGCTGCTTGGCACCCAGCTCCCCGGCCTTGGCACCATCTATACGGCACAGACGCTCAAGTTTCTGCGCCCGGTGCGCCTGGATGAGGTCGTCACGGCCCAGCTCACGGTGAAAGAGATCAACCATGACCGGGGCCGTGTGGTCTTTGACTGCCAGGTCACCAACGATCAGGGGGACCTGGTGGTCACCGGTGAAGCCACGGTGCTTCCGCCCAGAAAACAAGCTGAATAAAGGAGATTGACATGAAAACAACCTTGAAGCTTCGCCTATCCCAGCAGGATGCCCACTACGGCGGAAACCTGGTGGATGGGGCGCGGGCGCTGGCCCTGTTTGGGGATGCGGCAACCGAGCTTTTGATCCGCCATGACGGGGACGAGGGGCTGTTCCGCTCCTACGACCAGGTGGATTTCCTGGCCCCGCTTTATGCCGGAGACTTTGTGGAGGTGCGGGCGCAGATCACCCAGGTGGGCAACTCCTCCCGCAAGATGCACTTTGAGTGCTGGAAGGTGATCGCCCCCCGGCCTGACATCAGCGCATCAGCGGCCGATGTGCTGGCGGAGCCTGTTTTGTGCGTCTGGGCCACGGGCACCTGCATTGTGAAGGCAGCCCAGCAGAGGGTCAAGCATGGATAAGCTGATCATTACCTGCGCCCTGACCGGCGCTGAGGTGACCAAGGCCCTAAACCCCGCCATTCCCTACACAGCCCGGGAAATGGCCCAGTCTGCCCGGGAGGCGGTGGCGGCGGGAGCCTCCATCCTGCATATCCATGCCCGGTATGACGATGGCCGCCCCACCCAGGACGCTGCCCGCTATGGCGAGATTCTCAAGGCCATCCGGCAGGCCTGCCCTGAGGCCATCCTGCAGGTTTCCACCGGCGGCGCCACCGGCATGAGCCGGGAAGAGCGCCTGCAGCCCCTCTCCCTCAACCCCGAAATGGCCACCCTGGACTGCGGGACGCTGAACTTTGGCGGGGATGAGATCTTCATCAACACCGAAAACGACATCATCGCCTTTGCGCAGGCCATCCAGCAGCGGGGCATCTACAAAGAATTGGAGTGCTTTGAAAAGGGCCATGTGGACATGGCGCTGCGGCTTCATAAAAAAGGCCTGATCACAGGGCCGCTCCACTTCAGCTTTGTGCTGGGGGTAAACGGCGGCATGACCGGGGAATACCGGGATTTCCAATTCATGCGGGAGAGCATCCCGGCGGACGCCACCTACTCCGTGGCCGGGATCGGGCGGTACGAGTTCCCCCTGGCCTCCTACGCCATTGCGGAGGGCGGCCATGTGCGGGTCGGGTTTGAGGATAATATCTACCTGGAAAAAGGCCTGCTGGCATCAAGCAACGCCCAGCTGGTGGAAAAAGTGGTGAAAATGGCCGGGGAAAATGGGCGCGACATCGCCAGCCCCCAGGAAGCCCGGGCCATGCTCCGGATGGGAGAAAAACGATGAAACAGCTATGCCCCTTTGGTTCCCATCGGGTGATCAGCCCCCAGGGCACCCTGCCCCAGGCGGCGGAAAAACTGGACAACACCTCGCCCATGCAGGCCAATGAGATGCTCATTGCCGTGGAAACCCTCAATGTGGACTCCGCCTCCTTCACCCAAATCAAAAACGCCTGCGGCGCCGACGCGGAGAAGATGGCCGCGATGATTCTTGACATCGTCCAAAGCCGCGGCAAAATGCAAAACCCGGTCACCGGCTCTGGCGGCATGCTGCTGGGACGGGTCAGCGGCGTGGGCGCTGATTTCCCGGGGGATATTCAGGTGGGCGACCCGGTGGCCACCCTGGTGTCCCTGTCGCTCACCCCGCTTCACATCAGAAAAATAAAGCACATTCACCTGGACACCGACCAGGTGGATGTGGAAGCGGATGCCATCCTGTTTCAGACAGGCATCTACGCCAAAATCCCCCTGGACATGGACCGGAAGGTGGTGCTGTCAGCCCTTGACGTGGCGGGCGCCCCGGCCCAGACCGCCAAGCTGGTGAAGCCGGGCGACAGCGTGATGATTCTGGGCGCGTCTGGCAAATCAGGCGTCCTGTGCGCTGTCCAGGCCAAGAAAAGCGCCGGGGACCAGGGCAACATCATCGGCGTCTGCTTTGACCCGGCGGAAACCGAGGAGCTCAGACAGCTGAATGCTTGCGACCACATCGTGATGGCAGACGCCAGAAAGCCGCTGGAGGTGTACCACAAGGTGCTGGCGGCAAACGGCGGGAGCAAGGTGGATGTTTCCATCAACGTGGTCAATGTCCCGGACGCGGAGATGGCGGTGATCCTGCCCACCAAGGACGAGGGCACCGTCTACTTCTTCTCCATGGCCACCTCTTTTTCAAAGGCTGCCTTGGGGGCAGAGGGGGTTGCCAGCGCCGCCCACATGGTGATTGGCAACGGCTACACCCAGGGCCATGCGGACTTCACCTTGCAACTGCTGCGGGATACCCCGGCGCTTTACAGCTTATTTAATCACCGTTACGGCGGAAAGGACTAAGCCATGCTTATCACCAATGACAGCTACCTGGAGCGGAAGGCCAAGTATTACCCCAAAGTAACCGATGAACAGTGGCATGACTGGCAGTGGCAGATCAAGCACCGCATCACCAAGGCGGAGGAGCTCAAGCGCTTCATCCCCCTGAGCGGTCAGGATGAGGAGGACATCAAGGCGGTGCTGGAAAAATTCCGCATTGCCATCACCCCCTATTACCTTTGCCTGATTGACCCGGAGGATCTGGACGACCCGGTGAAATTGCAGAGCATCCCCTCCATTGAGGAAACCCATGTGGCCAGAAGCGACATGACGGACCCGCTGGACGAGGACAAGGATTCCCCGGTGCCGGGCCTCACCCACCGCTACCCTGACCGGGTGCTGTTTCTGGTGACTGACATGTGCGGCATGTACTGCCGCCACTGCACCAGGCGGCGCTTTGCGGGGCAGAAGGACCGGGAATCCTCCACCGAGCGCATCAAAAACGGCATTGAGTATATCCGCAACACCCCCCAGGTGCGGGATGTGCTGCTCTCAGGGGGCGATGCCCTGCTGCTGTCTGACAGCCGCCTGGAGTGGATCATCAGCGAGCTGAGGCAAATTGAGCATGTGGAGATCATCCGCATCGGCACCAGGGCGCCTGTGGTGCTGCCCTCCCGCATCACCGATGAGCTGGTGAACATGCTGAAAAAATATCACCCCATCTGGATCAACACGCATTTCAACCACTATAACGAAATCACCAGTGAAAGCGCCGCGGCCATTGCCAGGCTGGCAGACGCCGGTTTCCCGCTTGGCAACCAGAGCGTTTTGCTGCGCGGGGTGAACGACTGTGTCAACATCATGCGCACCCTGGTGACGCGCCTGGCTGCCATGCGGGTGAGGCCGTATTACCTCTACCAGTGTGATTTGTCCACCGGCATTGAGCACTTCCGCACCCCGGTTTCCAAGGGCATTGAGATCATCGAGGGCCTCCGCGGGCATATCTCCGGCTTTTGCGTGCCCACCTTTGTGGTTGATGGCCCCGCTGGCGGCGGGAAAATCCCGGTGATGCCAAACTATGTGCTGTCCACCTCGCCCTCCCGCACGGTGCTGAGGAACTATGAGGGCGTCATCACCACCTATACGGAGCCGGACGAATACCAGGACACCTGCGACTGCGAGATGTGCGCCCAGGCCATGCCCCGGGAGGGGGTGGCAGCGCTGCTGTCGGGCCGGCAGCTGGCCATTGAACCCAAAACCCTGGAAAGAAGGAAACGGGCATCAAAAACCTGAGGGCGCTGTGCGCGCCATACGACATCTTAAGCATCGCAGGCAACGCCAAAAACGCGGGGAAAACCACGGTGCTAAACGCCCTCTTGGCCGCCCATCCGTCAAGCAGGGTGGCGGTTAGCTCCATTGGCCTGGACGGCGAGGCGCTTGACACCGTGTCCATGCTGCCAAAGCCCAGCATCCTGCTGGCCACGGGCAGCCTGGTGGCCAGCGCCATGGACTGCGTCATGGCCTCGGAAGCCAGGCTTGAAGTGATAGGGCACACCGGCATCCAGACCGGGCTTGGCGAAATTGTGCTGGCCCGGGTGATCAGGCCCGGCGCCTGCCTGGTGGCGGGCCCTTCCACCGTCCAGGGCATGGAGCAGGCGGTGAGCGCACTAAAGGCGCAGGGCGCTGAAAAAATCTTTGTGGATGGCGCTTTTGCCCGGGCTTCCCATTCCCTGGCCACAGATGCCCTGGTGTTTGTGGTGGGTGCGCACGATGGGGTGCGGATGGCGCAGGTGGTGGAAAACGCCAGGCTCCTGCTTCAGCGCTTTTCCCTGGCGCAGGCCGGGGCGGCCTTTGAGTTCCTGGCGGATGAGGCATCGGTGGGCTGGCTGGATGGGCAGATGGGCTTCCACGCCCTGCCCCTGCCCTCGGCCCTGGGGCAGGAGGAGCGGCTGCTTGACAGCCTGCCTGAACAGGCAAACTGGCTCTGGCTGCCAGGGGCCCTAAGCCCCGCTTTTGCCCGGGCCTTTGTCAAAAGGCGGGCGGAGCACCGCTGCGGCCTGGTGCTGAAAAGCCCGCTCTCTCTGGTCACAGAGGGGCAGGAGCTGAGAAACCTGTTCCTGTTGGAACGGCCCCTTCTGGTGCTTCAGGGCCTGCGCCTGGCCTTTGTGGCGGTGAACCCCTATTCCCCGGCGGGGCACCGCTTTGACAGCGCCGCCTTCAAGGCCGCCCTTTCTGAGGTGACCGATCTGGCGCTGATTAATGTTTTGGAGGATACTGACTTTGAAAGCCATCCATAAACTGGGCCTGGACCAGGCCTTGATTGCCCGCTGCAGGCGGGATGCCGAGGTGATCGCACAGGGGGTGCAGCGCCATATTGATGAGCGCACGACGCTGAGCGTAGAGAGGAGCGTGCTGCGCCTGGCCGGGGTGGACGGCGTTGACAAATTCGGCGTGCCCCTGCCCAACCTGATGGTGGAAGAGGTGCTAAAGGGCGGGGAGCTGGCCCGGGGCATCACGGTCTACCTGGCCTCAGCGCTCAAAGCCACCGGGCTTGACAGCCAGGCCTTTTCAGAGCAGTTTGCCGCGGGAAAAGCCAGCCTGCTGGGGCATCCCCTGGTTGCCCCCCCGGAGGCCCTTCAGATTCTGCGCCCCTTCATGGTCCATTCCTTTGACAAAATCCGCTCAAACCGCAGCCGCCGGGAAGCGCTGATGGCCAAGTACGGCACCCCCAAAACAGCCATTTATGTGATTGTGGCCACCGGCAACATCTATGAGGACGTAACCCAGGCCCAGGCGGCGGCAGAGGCCGGGGCGGACATCATCGCGGTCATCCGCTCCACCGGGCAGTCGCTGCTTGATTATGTGCCCTACGGCGCCACCACCGAAGGCTTTGGCGGCACCACCGCCACCCAGGAGAACTTCCGCATCATGCGCAAGGCCCTGGACGAAAGCGGTGAAAAGCTGGGCCGCTTCATCCGCCTGGTGAACTATGCCTCAGGGCTTTGCATGCCGGAGATCGCCGCCATGGGGGCGCTGGAAGGCCTGGACATGATGCTCAACGACAGCATGTATGGCATCATCTTCCGGGACATCAACATGCAGCGCACCTTTGTGGACCAGTATTTTTCCAGGTCCTTAAACGCGGTGGCGGGCATTGTGATCAACACGGGCGAGGACAACTACCTCACCACCTCAGACGCTGTGGAGAGCGCCCACACGGTTTTGGCCTCCCAGTTCATCAACGAGCGCTTTGCGCTGATGGCCGGGCTGCCTGAGGAGCAGATGGGGTTGGGGCACGCCTTTGAAATCAGCCCTGAGGTTAAAAACGGCTTCCTGTATGAAATTGCCCAGGCGCAGATGGCCAGGGAGATCTTCCCCAAGGCGCCGCTGAAATACATGCCGCCCACCAAGCACTCCTCCGGCAACATCTTCCACACCCACGCCCAGGACACGCTGTTTAACGCCGCCGCCGTTTTGACCGGTCAATCCATTCACCTGCTGGGCATGATGACCGAGGCCATCCACACGCCCTTCCTGTCCGACCGGCACCTGGCCATCAAAAACGCCCGGATGGTGCAAACCACCATGGGCGAGATCGCTGATGAGATCACCTTCAGGTCGGATGGCATCATCCAGCGCCGGGCCCAGGCCGTGTTGGCGCAAGCGGCAGAGCTGCTGTCAAACATCGCGGAAACATCGCTTTTTACAGCGCTTGAGGAAGGCGTGTTCGCAGGCGTCAGGCGAAGCCCGGAGGGCGGCAAGGGGCTTGATGGGGTCATCCGGAAGCATCCGGAATATGTGAACGCCGCCATGGCATACATCAAGGAGGGCAGACAAGCATGATCAGACCCTATGGCGACACGCTGGATGACGGCAAGGTCCAGCTTTCTTTCACACTGCCGGTAAAGGCCAGCGCCAAGGGAATGGCCTGTGCGCGGGATTTAGCCAGGCAGATGGGGCTTTCAGATGCCCTGGTGGTGGACTGCGAGGCGGTGGGCGAAGGCTTTAGCCACTATGTGGTGTATGGCCGGGTGCCCTATGGGGTGGATGAAGAGGCCATCACCGTGGCCGAGGTGGACGCCCCTGTCATGAGCATGGAGGAGGTGGAATCCCGAATCGCCAGCGCCTTTGACCGGGAGCTGGTGTTTGTGGGCGCTTCCACGGGCTCTGACGCCCACACGGTGGGCATTGATGCCATCATGAACATGAAGGGCTATGCAGGCCACTACGGCCTGGAGCGCTACCGGGGCATCCGCGCCTATAACCTGGGCAGCCAGGTGCCAAACGAGGTTTTCATCAACAAAGCCCTGGAGGTGAAGGCGGATGTGCTTTTGGTGAGCCAGACGGTCACCCAGAAGGATGTGCATCTGAAAAACCTGGTGGAGCTGGTGGAGCTTCTGGAGGCCGAGGGCCTGCGCGAGAAGGTGGTGCTCATCTGCGGAGGTGCCCGCATCACCCATGAGCTGGCCAAGGAGCTGGGCTTTGACGCAGGCTTCGGGCCTGGCAAATTTGCCGAGGATGTGGCCGCCTTCGCGGTGGAGGAGCTGTTAAGACGGGGGCGATAAGCCCTTATCCCCGCCCGCCCCGGCCCGGTTTTTCCGGCCCGGGGCTTTTTTTGTTTTTGTTTGAATGCTCCCGAAATCTGTTGAGAAACCCACATTGACAGGCATTTCGTCCTTTGCTACAATGAATTCATCAAACCACTGGAAAAATGAACCAATAGCCCACCCCTACGCCCGTGCCGCCCAGGGCGGCCGAGTCAGACCAGGAAAGTGAGGGAGCATCATGTTACATGTCGCCATCATCGGTTCGGGCTTCATGGGCAAGCAGCACGCGCTGGCCTACCAGGCCCTGCCGGAAGCCACGAAGCTTGTCGCCATCATCAACCCCAACCCCAAAAACGCACAGCCGCTGGCCGATGAGCTCGGCTGTGGATATTTCCCCACCCTCAAGGAGGCGCAACAGGAAATAAAGATCGACCTGGTGGACGTCTGCGTGCCCACCTACCTGCACGAGCAATATGTGCTGGAGGCCGCCCAGGCAGGGTGCCATGTGCTGTGCGAAAAGCCGGTGACCCTCACGCTGGAGAGCTTTGACCGGATGGTGAAAGCCTGCGAGGATAACGGCGTCCGGTTCATGGTGGCTCAGGTGGCCCGCTGGTGGCCGGAGTTTATCGACATCAAAAAACGCCTTGATGCAGGGGAGCTGGGCAGGATCCACATGATCTATGAGAAGCGCCTGTGCCAGTTGCCCCCCTGGGCCACCTGGCACCGTGACCCCCAAAAGAGCGGCGGGGGGCTGTATGACCTGAACATCCACGACATCGACTTTCTGGTGAGCGTCTACGGCAGGCCCCGGAGCGTGTACGCCACCGGGCACAAGGCCAGGGAAGGCGCCTGGATGTATGTGGTGACCAACCTGGCTTGGAAAGACGGGGTCAAGGCCACGGTGGAAACCTGCATTGACATGCCGGGCCCCTGGCCATTTTCCATCGAGTTTAGGGGTGCTGGTGACAAGGGCACCCTGCACTATAACCTCCAGGCCGGGGTCAACATCAAAGATGGGGAGCAAAACAGCAACTACACCTGGTATCCCGCGGGCGCTGAAGAGCCCAAGGCGCTCGGCGTGGAGCAATCCGACATGTTCAAGGCCGAGATCGCGGCCTTTGTGGACGCGGTGGCCAACAACAAGGAGCAGCCTGTGCCCCTCGCCGAATCCCGCCTGGTGCTGGAGGTGGTTCTGGCCACCCTCCAGTCCCTCGAGGGTGGCGGTGTTGTAACCTTATGATAAGAACACCGCGCGGGCTGTATGGGCGGGCCGGGTTTACAACAGACCTGCGGGAACTGCCCCGGCGCGCCCTGCTGCCCCATGAGGTCAGGCTTCAGGTGCTGGCCTGCGGCCTGTGCGGCACCGACCTGCACTTCCTGCGCCAGATGCAGGAATTCACGCCCCTGGGGCATGAGGTGTGCGCCCAGGTCATCCAGGCGGGCAGTGCCGTCACCCGCTTTGCGCCGGGGCAGCAGGTGGTGATGGAGGACGTGGCCATGTGCGGGGTGTGCGATGCCTGCAAGTCCGGCAGGAGCGACCTGTGCCGGGATGGCTGCACCATGCAGGATCAGCCGGGGATGGCTGATGAGCTGGTGGCCCATGAGCGCATGCTGCACGGGGCTGAGGGCATTGACCCGGTCACCGCCGCCATGACAGAGCCCCTGGCGGTGGCCATCCGCTGCGTGGAAACCCTGGCGCCTGACTCGGGCAAGCCCCTGGCCATCTTCGGCATGGGGGCCATCGGCCTGTTCTGCGCAGCCTTTGCCCACCTGCGGGGTGCCGGCCCCATCACCATGATCGCCAGACACCCTGGCACTCAACGCAATCAGGCCGCTGAGGAAGCGGCCCTGGCCGGACCCGGATAAATGGCTGGAGCAATTCGC
>ENA-UOOM01000426-UOOM01000426.1-fermentation-metagenome-genome-assembly--contig:-NODE-426-length-49545-cov-96.225743_pt1 | contig 49545 bp, 38 predicted proteins | sample MGYA00245781_ERZ724031 | MGnify/ENA primary metagenome ERZ724031 (study PRJEB28704, sample SAMN03018317) | fermentation metagenome | biome: anthropogenic terrestrial biome; feature: soil; material...
GATGTTGCTCCCCCCTCAATCCGCCGTTGTGTGTGATCATTGTGTACGGCGGATTGAAAAAACACAATGTGCGATTAGAGGAAAATACGAGGGGTTTTCAATACACGGCTTCGCCAGTATAAACGTCTTGCCCTACGAAAAGATGGCTTCGCCGGAATGGGACGAGCCGCGTTCCCTACGAAAAGATGGCTTCGCTGGAACGGGACAAGCACTTCGTAGATGTAATTCATAAGGGTCTTACCGTTCCGATTGACCAGATCCTTCGCAAAAGAGGCTCAGGACGACAAAACCCAGTTCCTGTTCCCTGTTCCCTGTTCGCGTTTGCCATGCTGTCCCGAATGCAATGTAGGGCGAGATTGAGGGGGTTGTGACATTGGTGTGACGAGGATGTTGCTCCCCCTCAATCCGCCGTTGTGTGTGATCATTGTGTACGGCGGATTGAAAACGCAAAAAGTGCGAGTAGAGGAAAGTACGTGGTGTTTTCAATACACGGCTTCGCCAGTATAAACGTCTTGCCCTACGAAAAGATGGCTTCGCCGGAATGGGACGAGCCGCGTTCCCTACAAAATATGGCTTCGCCGGGACAGGCTAAGCCGTGTTCACCAGGATAAACTTTCGAAATGAGCCACTCCCCTGATTTTCTCAGTTTAGTGTCCTGTAAACCGCGCTCTTCCTCGTTGAAATCAGGCTTTTGTTGGAAAATGAGAAACTCAGGAGGTGCCTGGTGACTTGGCAAATACTCTTGCCTATAGGTTGGTTGAGATGCTTGAAACCTGGCTAGCGAACACAATTTCAGAAGATGGCATTTAGATCTTGGGACAGGTCCTTGAAGAACAAGCCCCCATCGCCATTGAAGTACAAACCCGCTACATCCTTGAGAAACAAGCCCACTTCGTCATCGCGGCAGCGACCAAAGCCCGGCTGACCCCATAGAGCCCTTGCATTATCAGGACCGGGCAGCGTTGGTCTTTCAAAATTCTGGATTAACAGCCCAGAGACCAGCTCCACCTTTTTAACGAAAAAGCTGATTGCCGACTAGCAAAAACCTATTTCTCACCCTCGGGAGAAAACGACGGTTGCTCATTTATTGCTTGATACCAGGCTGAAACCCGTTTTGGCGAAAATTGTTTGCGGATTGATTTTTCGTTCTTTAGAAAAAACCAAAAGAAATTTTCCGGTGAATAGAAAGGAATGCTGGAACTCTGTCCGACAGACTTCCAGTCGATATTTTGCTTTTCCAGCAAGTCCTGAAACCATTTTTCAGATCTGTTGGCAAGCGTTTTGTTGCTTGCCTTTTCCAATTCCGCTTTCAACGCTTGCTTCATATTCTGATAACTCTTGCGCCCCAGGAGAATCAGACCAAAGTAGATAAAGATCAAGGTGTTAATTATCACAGCATGCTCAATATAATAATCCAACACCGCTGAACCAGCCGTTCCCAACATTGATCGTATGAATGCTTCAAGCATAGTCACCTCAACAGGATGGGGAGATATAACTCTCCCCATCCAAATCACAAACTATTATTCTTCTTCAACAGGAGCGCCGGCAATATGTTCCCATTTCTTGGTGTTTTTCAACAATCCGAAGAAAGCCAGCCCCAGGAGCACAGCCAGCGCGAGCAATCCGAGGGGACCCCCGAGCAGGCGTACTGCATTGACAAACAACCAGTTGGGCCACAAGAAGCCATCGGCAATACTGGTGATCTGGAGCGCGTTCTCAGGCAACGCAAACCCAGATTCAATCGCGGCACCGGTGAAGACCGGGGACATTGCCGTAGCGATATAAAAGCCAGCGATCAGCTCAAGGGTTCCAGCCGCAATCATGCGCACGATGTTTCCCTTCATAATCGGCGCAAAGAAAGCTACCATGAATGGGATCACCGCCAGATCCGCAAAGAGGATCACACGGTTTCCAGGCAAGATAATGCTTAGAAAAATTGCGATCGGGACCAATACCAGAGCTGCAGAAATGGCTGAAGTGTGACCAGTCAGAATTGCAGCATCAAGACCAATATAGATCTCTCGTCCGGAAGCCCGCTTATGCATAAATTCACTGGCTGCTTCTGATACCGGGATGAGCCCTTCCATAAGAATGGAAACCATACGAGGCAGCAACAACATAACCGCAGACAGGCTCATGGCAACATTCAGGATTTTTGCAATTGTTTGCATAGTGGTTGTGCCTTCGGGAACTTTGAAGGCAAAGGCAAGGATGCCTAAAACCAAACCAATCAAGAACCCCATGACAATTGGTTCACCAAAAAGACCCCACTTCTTGCGGATAGTGTCAGGGTCTGCCTGAAGCTTGCGAAGAGCGGGGATTTTTTCGAAAATCCAGTTGACCAGGATGGCGAACGGGATGCCAGGTCCTGCTGTCAGATGTGGAATGGAAATCCCTGGCACGTTGTAGAAATGTTGAACAGCTCTCGCTGTCCAGTCTGCAAAGAACAATGCCAGGGCAGCTGCTATTGCAGCCGCAATCAAACCGTAGAGCAGGTTATTGGTAACAATTGAGACGAATGAACCAAGAAATGCGAAGTGCCAGTAATTCCAAACATCTACATTAAGAGTCTTTGTAAGTTTCAAGACGAGGAAAAGCACATTGACTATCAGTCCGATAGGAATAACAGCCAAACCTACATTTGTACCAAATGCAATGGCGGCAGCTGCAGGCCATCCCACATCAAAAATATCTCTTTGAATACCAAGATTCACCGTGAGCGATTGACCAACTTCAGTCAATACAGATCCCATCAAACCAGTTACCAGATTGATACCAATAAATGCGATACCGACAGTGATACCAGCACGCAGTGCACGACCAAATTTTGCTCCCAAAATCAAAGCCAGAATGATAATTATCAGGGGCAAAAGAATTGTCGAACCGAAGGTATCAAAAAAAGTCTTGATTCCACCTAAGAGAACGTCCATCTTCATTTCCTTTCAATAAAATACTTTGCTTAAAAACTAAGGAATAGATTGAAGTGCGACTACAATTTGCTCGATAACTGCCTCCTTTCCGATCCCTGTTAAAAAAGCCAGGGTTTGGATAATAGGTTTCCCGTGGTCGGTTGCCACAGGGGTGGTAGTGACGATGAGGTCAACGTCTTCAGCCAGGCTGGGAACTTCAGCCGCTTTGCACTGGCGGATTGTGGCAGCTATGCCCCGCTTTTCGAGAGCTTCTTCAATTGCTTTCGCGACAACAGTCGATGTGGCAATCGCGGTTCCACACGCTACAAGAATTCTTTTCTTTCCTATCATAAAATACTCCTTTTTTAACTATGATTGGTTCTTATTAGAATTGGTGTCTATTTACCAATTGTTGTAAATTCCCTGATCACGTCCCGGGCTTCCTGAGCTTTTACCAAACGTTTTAACAATTCCCCGTCCTGAATCACGCCGGCAATTTCCTGGAGCATGGCAATTTGGGCGTGTGGTTTATCCAACGCCATCAGGAAAACGATGCTGACATTGACCGAGTCGCTCGGATCAACCATATTTTGAAACACAACCGGTTTGCTTAAGGTTGCCATTGCCAGCCCGGGTTTGTTTACATGCTCAATATCAGTGTGAGGGATTGCTACGTGAAGGTCATCTTCCAAAGGCAACCCTGTTGGCAGATTTTGCTCACGTGAAATTGCAGCTTCGATGAAGCTTTCTTTAACAAGACCACAATCGAATAGTTTGTTTCCAAGATGTCTGATCACCTCAGAACTTGTTTCAGCCTCGAGGTTCAGGCTTATGGTTTCTTCCGTCAAATACTCACCTAATGTCATTTTTCCTCCATTACAGGCAGAATAACTAAAAACCCTGGTAAAGCATTATTTCAGGGGATTCCAATCCCATTACCAGATCTGACAGGAACATTGCCGCGACAGCCCCATCGACAATGCGGTGGTCTGCCCCCAAGGTTAAGGTTATCATTGGACGAACTTCAATTGTATCTTGTTCATCAACTACGATCGGTTTTCGAACCAACCCACCAACCGCTAAAATTGCCGATTGGGGTGGATTGATGATCGCTGTGAATGAATGGATTCCATACATACCCAGATTTGATATCGTGAATGTGCCTCCAGATACTTCACCTGCCTCCAGGCTGCCCTCACGCGCTTGTTTGCTCAAATAGCGTAATCTTTCGTTGATGTCTTGAATCGAGAGCAAGTTGGCTTCGTGAATCACAGGCACGATGAGACCATCATCAACAGCTGTTGCTACACCAATGTTAATATCTTTTAGCAGCACAATGTTATTATCACCCAGTTTGGAATTCAGATAGGGATGGCGCTTAAGAGCCCAGGCAACAACCTTAATCAGATAAGATGTCATCGAGACTGGCGAATCACCATTGTTATCCGCGATTACATTGATGCGTTTTCGTGTGCTCTCAGCCCTGGTCATATCTACATCCACGGACAAATAAATATGGGGGGTTTCTTGATAACTGCTTGTCAGTCTCTCGGCAGTCCGTTTCCGTTTGCCAATCAGTGGAACCTGTGTCCCTGCTTCGGGCTGAACTCTAATTGGTCTTGGAGCTACTGCCTGCGCACTCGCTGAGATAACATCCACTGCCTGGACCCTTTGGTTTGGTCCCGTCCCAATAATATTGTCAATTGTAACACCTGATTCCTCCGCCAACCGTCTGGCTGCTGGAGTTGCCGGTGTTTCCACTCTTGGTTTCACCTGATCTTTGATTTGAGTGGCATAGGCTTCTATGTCTTTTCGAGTCACTTTTCCACTGCTGCCTGGGATTTCACTGATCTCGATATTCAGATCTGCTGCCATTTTTTCTGCCAGCGGGGTCGCGAAAGTAATCCCTTTCTTCTCAACAAGCTCATCAGCATTCTCTTCAACTACAACTGCTGTTGCGACGGGTTTCTCTTTCTCAGCAGGTATATCCTCAAGGGTTTCACCTTCCTTTAGAATATATGCCACAACTTTGGTTACAGGGGCTTCTTCATTTTCGTGGTAGAGAATGTTAGCGAGAATTCCCGATTCAGGAGCTTCAATTTCGCTGGCAATCTTGTCTGTTTCGACTTCAATTACTGGCTCACCCTTCTCGATCCGATCACCTTCTTTTTTTAGCCAGGACATAATCGTAACGACTTCCTGATCCATATCCATTTTTGGCATAATAAAGGGAGTTGGCATATTGTCTCCTTCTCTAATACTTGTTTCTAACGATCGCCCGAATTTCGGCTTCGATGTCAGCTTCCTGGGGAACTGCAGCCGCTTCGAGGAAACGATTGTAAGGAATCGGAACGTCTTTGCCAGCCAAGCGGCGCATTGGTGCATCAAGATAATCAAACGCCTCACTCGAAGAAACCACAGCCATCACTTCGCCAGCCCAACCGCCAGTCTGTACTGCTTCATGCACAACCAACAGTCTGCCAGTTTTCTTAACCGATCTACTGATCGCGCCTGTGTCCATCGGTCTCAGTGTTCGCAGATCCAGTATTTCAGCACTGATTCCTTCAGCTTCAAGCTTCTTTGCGACATTCAGCGACTTTTGCACCATAATTCCGGAAGTCACCACAGTAATGTCGGTTCCGGGATGCTTGATATCCGCCACACCCAACGGAATTGTGTATTCACCATCAGGCACCTCGCCCTTGACTTTATAGAGCAATTTATGTTCAACAAAGCAAACCGGATTTGGGTCCCGAATCGCGCTAAGCAGCAGACCCTTGGCGTCATACGCAGTGCTCGGAGCGACCACTTTGATTCCGGGGATGTGCATCAACAGGCTTTCAAGGGACTGCGAATGCTGGGCAGCCGCGCCGGTTCCCGACCCACCTGGCATACGAACCACCATGGGAACGGTGACCTTTCCACCAAACATATAGCGGGCTTTCGCCGCTTGATTAACCAGCGGTTCCATCGCTAAAAGGATGAAATCCATAAACATCATTTCGGCAATCGGTCTCATCCCCACCATAGCCGCCCCTGCTGCTGCGCCGACAATTGCCAGCTCGGAAATAGGGGTTTCACGAATTCGTTCTGGTCCAAATTCGGCAAGCATTCCGGCACTAACGCCAAAAGCACCGCCATAGGTGCCGATATCTTCCCCAATTAAAAATACATTTTCATCCCGACGCATTTCTTCGGTCACCGCGTCATGGATTGCTTCACGATATGTTATCTCAGGCATATACCCACTCCGTTAAATTTTTTACATCTGGTTCCGGTGAATTTTCTGCAAATACCACCGCCTCGTCAACCTCTTTACTCAATTCATCTTTTATCTGATCTATCTTTTCTTTGGTGATCAAATCTGCTTTCAATAGCAAGTTTTCAAAACGAAGAATCGGGTCTTCGACTGATTTCCAGTAATCCATCTCTTCTTTTGTTCGATACAGATTTCGGTCACTCTTCGAATGTCCAAAATAGCGATATGTCTGGGCTTCGACAAATACCGGTCCTTTACCACTGCGGGCATGCACGGCAGCCTTTTGCATAGTTTCGAAAACAGCTAAAACGTCATTCCCATCAATGTAATAACCGGGGATGCCGTAAGCCGCCGCACGGTCTTTAAAAGGAGTTTTCGCTGAAACACGAGTGACATCAGCAGACATGCCGTATTGATTATTCTCACACAGATACAAAATAGGCAAATCCCAAATCGCTGCCATATTTAACGATTCGTGGAAGATTCCTTCATTAGCCGCTCCATCACCAAATATAGTCAGGACCACCTGGTCTTTCTTTTTCATCTGGATCGCCAGACCAACTCCCACAGCAAGCTGAAGCCCTCCGCCAACGATCCCGTTGGCTCCCAGGTTGTTGGCAGTCACATCCGCAATATGCATCGAGCCCCCGCGACCATGGCAATAACCGGTCTCTTTGCCCAAAAATTCAGCCATCATTTTGTTGACATCCGCCCCACTGGCTATAAAATGTCCGTGTCCACGATGGTGATTGAGCAAATAGTCTTCCCGGTCAACAGCAAAGCCTGAGCCTACCGCGACAGCTTCCTGACCTGCAGAAAGGTGCATGGTCCCATGAACCTTGCCCAGGGCATATTGTTTATCTGCCATTTCTTCAAACAATCTGATCTTGATCATCGTCCGATACATCTCGATCAAATCGTTTGGCTTGAGTTTTAGTCTTGCAGATGTTTCCAGGACGTCTGTAGTTTCATAGTTGTCAAATTCCAGTTTTTTCCAATCAGTCATTTACTTTCCTTCCAAATCATATTCTGAATCATTTGTTTAGCTCCATCACGTTATGAGCTGTGTATGAATCAGTTACTAAAATATTCACATACTTACCCCGCAGTGCACCAATGATCGGTCGAACCTTTTTTGCCCCGCCAGAAATACCAATTCGCAGTGGAATCTTCAGGATTTCTTTCTGGGAGAGCCCTATCATTTGTTCCTGAACATCTTGCGCGCTGCTAATTCCATTGATGTCAAAAAAGTTGCCGCATACATCACCAACAGCACCATCGTCATATCTTTTTTGCATTTCTTGCTCCGCAAGGTATCCACCGATCACGTAAGGAGAAACACTCGGTTCAGCACTGCCGATGCCAAACACCGCCAGGTTAGCCCGGCTTCCCAACCGTAATGTTTCCTGAATGTCCGGGTTTCCCTTCAGCATTCCTGCGATTTGAGAATTCTCGACCAGTGCCGGGGCGTTGATATAATAACCTTCACCACCCAACTTTTCGGCAAGCCGATGCACAATCGAAATACCATGATATTCATGGATACGCGAGCCCAAAGAAGCCAGGAGTTGAACGATTCGCACTCCGACAACCTGCTTGTCAAAGTGGATTTCATCCACCATGGCGCTAATCGCTGTGCCCCACGATATACCCAAAACCTGCCCGACAAGTAAACTCTTCTCGAGATATTGGGCAGCTGCCTTGCCGATTGATGGAAGCAGGACGGAATTTTGTATGTTATCGACTACGATGGCATCATCTAACCCAAATTCTTTTCGGAGGGCGGATTCAAGTTGGCTGTTTTGATTAATCGGTCGTTCAATGTGAATTTTCACAAGCCCAAGCTTACGGGCTTCATTTAACATGCGCGATATCATTGACCGCGAAAGGTTCAGGCGCTTAGCGATTTGTGCCTGGTCTTCACCTTGAATATAGTACAACTCGGCAACGTCTGCGAGAAGATTCATTCGCTCTGGTCTGGTATTGTTTCGCTGCATTCGCCTCCAAATATTCACATAGTTGCATGCTTATTCACATATGTGATTTTATCACAGCCATAGGGCAAAGTCAAACGAAAAAGGTTGTCTTTGCCTGTATGATGAAAACGTACAGGAATTTCTGTGGGCTTGGGAAACGCTTCGCCTGGTTCAGTTTTGTGTTCTAAAACAGACTCATTTGTTTATCAGGACCAACATCGGGAGAATTGGCTTGTAGCCATTGGTACAGCTCAGAATGATGTCCGGGAAAGGGGTGAGGTAAAGGTATTGCCCCACGTTCGATCAATTTCATGTTGCCTAGCGGCATGTGTTCATGCTGTAACACGAATACCGGCAACCAGCCAGCCCTCAACGCTTCGTTTGCACCCGCCCATGTACCACCTCTTTCAAATTCACTGGCAACCACAATCGCGAAATCTGCCAAAGTGTAAATCAAGCGATTGCGTCCCATCGCATTGCCGGCATTGAAAGGCGCGGAGGGAGAGTAAGGCGTCACCAGGCACACATTTCTCTCAACGATTGCACTTCGATACCCGGGGTTTCGAATCGCTTTTTCAAGGCTGTCTGCCAGGATGCCGACAGCAAAACCACGAGCATCAAGGGCTGCCTTCATGCTTAGACTGTCCACTCCCCGTGCACCACCTGAATAGAGCACCAACCCTGCCAGACCGCAGGCGTTGCCGATAAAGTTGGCACTCTGCTCACCTACCTCGTCCAGGTTCCGCGAACCGACAATCGCCACACCCGGCTGCCCCAGCAAGGCTCTTTCACCAGAGTAAAACAACAGGACAGGCGCGTTTTCCTTCAGGCGCTGCTTGTAACGAGCAGGATAATCTTCGTCGACCCGGGTCACAACCCCGACCCCCAGCGATTCCAGCTGTTCAAGTTCGATCGCCAGCGAGCCAGCACGACTTAATAGCGTGCTGATACGCTTATTCATCTTCTGGTTATGATCTATAAGACTATCAAGCTGCTCCGTTTCCAACTGTAGCAGATCCTCCGGTCGCAGCCCATGCTGTCCCAATTTTTTCGACAAAACGTTCCATTCCCTGGTTGAAAACGGAGAGATATCGGGTTGGGAAGTCAAGCCAATATGCGAACACAAAGATACAATTACCTGTGAGTCAGCGGTAAGCATCATCCAATCGTCCTTCCAGTCGCTTTCGCCAGCACAAAAGGGTAAACAAACCCGCTGCCGGCTTTTCGCAACAGGTATCCTGCTATGGTCAGAGTCCAGCCGGAGTCAATAATATCATCAATTAATAAGACAGGCTGCTGATAGACATTACCGGCTATACCCAGGCTCTGAAAAACATTTTTAGCTTGCTTCGAATGGTTGAGCATTCCTTTTTGCTCTGGTGAAGGAGTCGTTTTGCGAAAAAGAGGCACAAAGGGAATCCCCAGACTATCTGCAATCGCTTTGGCAAGTTCAGGCACAAGTAAAGGATGTCGGGTCGAAGGGATACAACAAACCCACTCTGGCATCGGATCTGGTCTCCAGTGATAAAGTATCATATTGACCGACGCTCGTATCAATTCTTGTGAAAACTTCCCATTATTGTATTTATCATTTGCCACGATTCTTCCCATGCCAGTTTCGCCATACTTTGACAGCGCTCTACCGGTCATATTTTGAAAGTCTGCAGGGATTCTGTTATTCTTCTCTGGTAATAGCCCGGCAGGCGCAGTGCGTTTGGGAACGATTTCAATAGGAATGGTGTCCAGGTAGCGCTCTGCATCACTCACCAGGCAATCTGGTACCGCCGCAGACAACTTACGACCCTGGCAATTGGCACAACGTCCACAATTTGATACTTGTGAGTCATTTAAAGACCGGAGGAGGAATGCCATCGAACAACCTTGATAATCCACATAACTGCCAATTTCATTCAATTCGGTTTTTCTCAGAGCCAGAACTTGTTCGATTCTGTTTTGATCGTAGTGCCATGGGTTTGGTGTTTTAAAATAGACAGCATTCTCCCTTCCGATTGCGCCGTCGATTTCGAGAAGCTTCAATACCTTTTCCGCCATACCCCAGGAGATATTTACTCTATCCAATATTCCTCCGAAACTCAGTCCTTCATTATCTTGGAGTGCATTCAGCACATCAAGATAAGCTTGTGGTGACGGAAAGGCTGTGCGGATAAAGTATTCGTGGATGCTTTGGTCTTCCTCACCCGCAAGTAAAATTCCGTATGCTTTGTCAAGGGATCTGCCAGCCCGACCAACCTGTTGATAATAAGTGATTACAGACGACGGGCTTTGAAAGTGGATTACGAAACCAATATCGGGTTTATCAAAGCCCATTCCAAGGGCAACAGTAGCAACAAGGATGGAAATCTCGTTGTTTAAGAAGGCTTTTTCGAGCAAGAGGCGTTCGTCCTGTCCCTCCAGACCGGCGTGATACGCCTTGGCTGAAAACCCTTGCTGATTCAACCAATTGGCGACGCATTCCGTGTCAGATTGAGTAAGGCAATAGATGATTCCACTGCCTTTAAATTTATGAATATTGTGAGCCAACCATGCCAATCTTCCCGCGCGGGATGGCAGTCGGATACTCTGCAGGCGCAAAGATTCCCTGTCCAACGGACCGCGAAGTACCAGTAATTGCTGCCCAAGTTGGGAATGAATATCTCCAACTACGCGATTGTTGGCTGTTGCAGTGGTGCCGAGAACGGGAACGCCTCTAGGCAAGATGTTGATGATGCGGACGATGCGCCTGTAATCCGGACGAAAATCGTGCCCCCAATCAGAGATACAATGCGCTTCATCAATAACGAGCATGCCAATCCGTCCTGATATGCTCGGCAGTACCTTCTGGAGAAATTCCCTGTTATTCAACCGCTCAGGGGAGATTATCAGCAAGTCGCAATTGTTTTTTTGGAGCGATTCGTTGATCTCGGGCCAATCCTTATCGTTATCGCTATTGATAGTCAGAGCTTTGAGACCAATCCTCTCCGCTGCCTCCAATTGGTTGCGCATAAGAGATAAAAGCGGGCTGATCAAAAGTGTTGGTCCATTACCTTTCTCGCGTAGTAATTTGGTGGCAAGAAAATAGACCATACTTTTGCCCCAACCCGTACGCTGCACTACCAACGCACGCTGTTTTTTGATCGCAACCGTCTCGATCGCATCCCATTGCCCTTGCCTGAAATTTGCATCCGGCCCAAGCATTTTTCTGAGCAGCTCCAGGGTGTACTTTTTTTCTTCCATCGTCTTCTTCTCTTCTTATGACAGGACAGCTTTCTGAGAGCAATTTTACATCAAGCGAACATTCATTCGGACATATTGAACGTAACTTCATTTCCTAAAAATGCTTGGGAAATTCGAAAAAAGGGATGGCGTTTCTTCCATCCCGGTTTTCAAAAATTCATCGACAGGGTTAAAAAATCCGGCTGCGGAGTTCTGCTGGGCGGCACGGAAGGGATCGACGAATATAATAACACACGCAGACCAACCGGTTCAGTGCCGATGGGGCTGCCTGCGGGAAGAGGTTACATCATCTCCCGCGGTCAGGCTAACATGATCCAGGCTCTCGCTTATTGGAACGAGAACGAAAATCCGGAAGATGCGCTCGGGCGCTGGCTGAAAGCCCTGAAACCAGCCACGTCGACACCCACCGCCATTGAGCAATTAGAATCGGAAACAACGTCCGACTCTGATTGATTCCGCTTTTTCGTGATCTACTTTGATTGTCCAGGTTTGATTACACCCGGCTTTTTCTTTTTCGCAACCAGTTCCTGGATTGTTTTTCCCTTGGTTTTTGGTTTCTCGGCTTGGGAAGGTGCGGGGATTGGTTTTTGAATCTCACTTGTTACTGCCGTGTCCGCCGGCACGTCAGCATGGCTTGCTTTACCCGGCTCTGAAGCTTTTGTGGCGCTGGATGGTGTCGGGGCGGGTGGCGCAGGGGTTGGAGGGGCAGCTCGCACCGCTGTTTTTTTCTGCACCGGGGGTTTGCTGTCCAGAATCAGGATGCTAAAGTTGCCAACGCCACCCTGCTGGAAGGTCTGAGCCATGTTCAGCCTTTCTCCATTCTCTTTCCATAGGAAATATGGAATCTGATATTTTGGGTTTACCGCCGAGTGCTTGAGCACTTTGAGAATCGAGGGCATAATCGCATCAATGCTTTGATCTGCGGGCACTTCCAGGTCGAAAATCTCGTTGGTATCAGGAATTTTGACGGTGATGAATTGTCTGTAACTCATAAATCAATGCACCTTTATTAATCCGTCGCGATCAAGACATAATTCGATGGGTCTGAACTCGTGATGGCATTTTTTCCGTAGGTCCGATAATTGACCACCTTGGCTTCAATTGTCGCCCGGTCGTCCCGGTAGATATCAACCGCATACTCCACCAAGATTTGATCTTCCAAGTAACTGAAGGTAGTCACTTTTAACATTGGTGTACCTTTGTCGACGTTCAACAACCTCGATTCTTTTTCATTGGCAGCCACGGCTTCAATAATCCGGTCGCCCTTGGTAAGTTCAAGATGGCATACCGTATAAAGGCTCTCGTAAAGCGATTTCGAAAGATCGGCTGTCAACAAGAGGTCACAAAGAGGTGAATTCAGGTATAAATTCTGCAGGATGATAGGCACGTTATTAACAAAACGCAGCCGTTCGACATGAATCACCCTGTCTTCTTCCTTTTGGAGGTTCATACTTTCCCGCACTTTGGTCGGAGGCTCAATCAGTTGCTGGCGCAGCACCCTGGAATCGGTTTTCTGACCATGCCGGTCCATTTCCTTGCTAAATCCGGTTTTTAACTGGGTTAGAGCAATGTTTATCTTCGGATGGGTGACAAAAGTACCCTTACCCCTGCGTTTGATAATCGCGCCTTCGTGTTCCAGTTCCATCAATGCCTGCCGAACCACCGTGCGGCTTACTTTATAAGTGGCGCAATAATCAGATTCGCTTGGAAGCATATCGCCTGTTGTTAATTGCTTGGAATCAATTTGCCGCTGGATGATCGCTTTGAGCTGCAAATAATAAGCGACCTTGCTATCAAAATCAATTCTGGTTTCCATAACTTTCCCTTAGTTGCTTATAAATACGATTGGGGTAATAGGATTAAGTTAGGGGTGGCATCAGGTTAGCAGATTCGGGCGCCCCTCATTTCTTCATACTCCAATGGACTCATATAAATTAAAGCCGAACGTAGCCTTTTAGGATTATACCAAGCTTCTGTACACTTATGTGTGGCTAGTCAGCAAATCTCAATGTAAAAGAATATGATTTTTTGTGAATAATAAATTGCAGCGTAGGTGACGGTTGCCACGCCGTCCCGAAAGCAGCTGTAGGGCGTGATGTCTGTACCGGCGAAGTAGGTATTGGAGGTTCCGGTTATTTCCATTGGCAAGAGTGTTTAGCGCCTCCAATCCGCCGTTGTGTGTGGTCATTGTGTATGGCGGATTGAGGGGGGGGTAACATAGCCGTCACACCGATGTCATAAACCCCTCAATCTCGCCCTACGAAAAGATAGCTTCGCCGGAACGCGCAGTTCACATTCCCAACGAAAAGATAGCTTCGCCGGAACGGGACAAGCCGCGTTCCCTACAACAACAAGATGTCGCCGGAACGGAACAAGCCGCGTTCCCTACGAAAAGATGGCTTCACCGGAACGGGACAAGCCGCGTTCCCTACAACAAGACTTCGCCGGAACGGGTCAAGCCGCGTTCCCTACGAAAAGATAGCTTCGCCGGAACGGGTCAAGCCGCGTTCCCTACGAAAAGATAGCTTCGCCGGAACGGTACAAGCCGCGTTGCCTACAACAACAAGACTTCGCCGGAACGCGCGGTGCACATTCCCTACGAAAAGATGGCTTCGCCGGAACGCGCAGTGCACGTTCCCCACAAATAATATGCGTTATCGTCATGTACGAAAGGCGGTGATGATGCTGGGAGCTAAGCGAGCAGAACTTGCTCCTTCGTAATATTCAAAAAAATGCACCGGGATGGAAGAGGACAAGTGTATGGTAAATTGGGGGGATGTAAAATTATTGTGACTCATCATAAGACGGGAAAATTTTCGTGTTAAATGAAAAAGTCTCCTGGCAATGACCTACTCTCCCAGGGGGCTGCCCCCCAAGTACCATCGGCGCTGGCAAGCTTAACTTCCGGGTTCGGGATGTTACCGGGTGTATCCTCGTCGCTACTATCACCAAGAGACATAATTCTATGTCAATAAAAAGAATATCATTTGCAAGATTATAGCGAAACTATGATGAAAAAGCGTCGAGTTCTCCGCACCACGTTTGAAGCCCTCGATCATTAGTACAGTTTAGCTCAATGCATTGCTGCACTTACACATACTGCCTATCAAGCAGGTGGTCTACCTGCGATCTTACTATCTTGACGATAAAAGTGATCTAATCTTAAGGCAAGTTTCCCACTTAGATGCTTTCAGCGGTTATCTTTGCCAGACGTAGCTACCCAGCTATGCCGTTGGCACGACAGCTGGCAAACCAGAGGTCTGTCCATTCCGGTCCTCTCGTACTAGGAACAGATCCTTTCAAATCACTTACGCCCACAGTGGATAGAGACCGACCTGTCTCACGACGGTCTGAACCCAGCTCGCGTACCGCTTTAACGGGCGAACAGCCCGACCCTTGGGACCTTATCCAGCCCCAGGATGCGATGAGCCGACATCGAGGTGCCGAGCCAGGTCGTCGATATGAACTCTTGGACCTGACTAGCCTGTTATCCCCGGGGTAGCTTTTATCCGATGAGCCACGGCCCTTCCACTCGGAACCGTGGGATCACTAAGCCCTACTTTCGTATCTGCTCGGCGCGTTGGCCTTGCAGTCAAGCTCCCTTATGCCTTTACACTCTTAGGCTGGTTTCCATTCAGCCTGAGGGAACCTTTGGGCACCTCCGTTACTCTTTGGGAGGTGACCGCCCCAGTCAAACTGCCCACCTGACACGGTCCCCCATCCGGATAACGGTATGGGGTTAGGGTCAAAATTTCATCAGGGTGGTATTTCACGGATGGCTCCACCAAGGCTGGCGCCCTAGCTTCATAGCCTCCCACCTATCCTACACAAATGAAATCCTAACTCAATGTCAAGCTGCAGTAAAGCTCCACGGGGTCTTTTTGTCCTACTGCGGGTAGGCCGCATCTTCACGGCCATTTCAATTTCGCCGGGTCCCTTGTTGAGACACTGTTCTAGTTGTTACACCTTTCGTGCGGGTCGGAACTTACCCGACAAGGAATTTCGCTACCTTAGGACCGTTATAGTTACGGCCGCCGTTCACCGGGGCTTCAGTTCAGAGCTTCGGCTTGCGCCTAACCCCTCCCTTTAACCTTCCGGCACTGGGCAGGTGTCAGCCCCTATACATCGTCTTACGACTTTGCAGAGACCTGTGGTTTTGGTAACCAGTCCCTAGAACCATTTCACTGCGACCCCCCGACGCTCATTATTCATTCACGTCAAGGGGCACCTCTTATCCCGAAGTTACGAGGTCAAATTGCCTAGTTCCTTAACAAGGGTTCTCCCGTTCGCCTTGGTATACTCTACCCATCTACCAGTGTCGGTTTGCGGTACAGGCACTCAAGTTTCATCGTTTAGAAGCTTTTCTCGGCAACAAGGCTCAACTCACTTACGCCTTATAGGCTCGTAACGGCATCTCACCTCGATCTACGGATTTTCCTATAGATCTCAACGGCTGACATGCAATTCACCCACACAACCAATCGTGGGCTGGCCTACCTCGTTGCGTCCCTCCATCACTCTACTTAAGTGGTGCCGGAATGTTGACCGGCTGTCCATCGCCTACGCCTCTCGGCCTCGGCTAAGGTCCTGACTAACCCGACGCGGATTGACCTGGCGTCGGAAACCTTAGATATACGGCGAACACGGTTCTCACGTGTTTTACGCTACTCATGTCTGCATTCTCACTTCTGCCCGCTCCAGCCGTCCTTTCGATCGACCTTCACCGCTGGCAGAACGCTCCCCTACCAATCCCGCCCGAAGGCGGAAGTTCAAAGCTTCGGTATTGTACTTAGCCCCGTTGAATTTTCCGCGCAAAATCACTCGACCAGTAAGCTGTTACGCACTTTTTAAAGGGTGGCTGCTTCTAGGCAAACCTCCTGGTTGTTTCAGTAACTTCACATCGTTTCCCACTTAGTACAAATTTGGGGACCTTAGCTGTTGATCTGGGCTGTTTCCCTCTCGACCCCGAAACTCATCTCCCGGAGTCCGACTGCTAAGCTTGGAGTAACGGCATTCGGAGTTTGATTAGGTTTGGTAAGCTATAAGCCCCCTAGCCCATTCAGTGCTCTACCTCCGTTACTAAACGCTTAACGCTAGCCCTAAAGCTATTTCGGGGAGAACAAGCTATCTCCAAGTTCGTTTGGCATATCACCCCTAACCACAGCTCATCCCCTAATTTTGCAATATTAGTAGGTTCGGTCCTCCACGAGCTGTTATACTCGCTTCAACCTGGCCATGGTTAGCTCACCTGGTTTCGTGTCTAATCCTTGCGACTGCACGCCCTATTCAGACTCGCTTTCGCTGCGGCTTCGGATGTAACTTCCTTAACCTTGCCACAAAGATTAACTCGCAGACTCATTCTCCAAAAGGCACGCCGTCAGGCATAGCGCTGCGCACAAGCTTTCGCTATAGCACGAACACGCCATTAGCCCTTCGACTGTTTGTAAGCTTACGGTTTCAGGTTCTTTTCACTCCCCTAACAGGGGTACTTTTCACCTTTCCCTCACGGTACTTGTTCACTATCGGTCGTCAAACGTATTTAGCCTTGGAGAGTGGACTCCCCAGATTCCAACCGGATTAGCGTGCCCGGTTGTACTCAGGTGTCCAGCGAGAGTTTCGACGATTTCGCGTACAGGACTATCACCTTCTATGGTTGGCTTTTCCATACCAATTCTGCTATCGTCTCAATTTGTCACTCTTAGTCGCCGGATCCTACAACCCCGGTCCAGTAAACTGGATCGGTTTAGGCTGTTCCCCGTTCGCTCGCCACTACTTGGAGAATAATCTCTTTTCCTCATGGTACTTAGATGTTTCAGTTCCCATGGTTCCCTTCTATACGTCTATATATTCAACGTATGATGCTGGTGGTTCGCACCAGCAGGTTTCCCTATTCGGACATCCCCGGATATATCGCTTGTTCACAGCTCCCCGAGGCTTATCGCAGTGTCCCACGTCCTTCATCGGCATTTGACGCCAAGGCATTCACCGTAAGCTCTTAGTAGCTTCTCCACGTGATGCGGAGAAATCGATGCTTTTTCAAGCATGCTATTAATTGTTTACTTTTTTTGTATGATTCACAAACATCGCATTTGCGATCATACGTCTTACAAATGATATTCAATTATTAATGTGCTGTTCACCTGTTGTCAGATGATGGAAAGATTCAAACTCTTTTGGATCCTTCCATCCTATGGCAACCCTCCCCTGCTCTAAAGCTGGTGGAGATGAGGGGACTCGAACCCCTGACCTCCTCCTTGCAAAGGAGGCGCTCTCCCGACTAAGCTACATCCCCAAGGTCTTACTTGTTAAAGTGGGCCTTTCAGGACTCGGACCTGAGACCTCGCCCTTATCAGAGGCGCGCTCTAACCAACTGAGCTAAAGGCCCTTGAGTCAGTCTTAGCAACTCAAAAGTGACAGGAAGCTGTAAAACAGTTTTCAGGATTGTACAACCAATCTCATTACGACGCTCATGTTTCACCGTTATTGAGCGATTCTCCCACTTAAGGGATATTGGATTTTTATCTCTTTGAAGTAGAACCGCAGCCCTCAGGCTTTGGTTCAGATCTCCATAGAAAGGAGGTGATCCAGGCGCACCTTCCGGTACACCTACCTTGTTACGACTTAGTCCCAGTCACCAACCCCACCTTTGACAGCTCCCTCCCTTACGGGTTAGGATACCGGCTTCAGGTGTTGCCAGCTTCCATGACTTGACGGGCGGTGTGTACAATCCCCGGGAACGTATTCACCGCAGTATAGCTGACCTGCGGTTACTAGCAACTCCAACTTCATGCAGGCGAGTTGCAGCCTGCAATCTGAACTGAGGGCAGCTTTGGAGGATTGGCTCCGCCTCGCGGCTTGGCAACCTGTTGTACTGCCCATTGTAGCGTGTGTGTAGCCCTGGATATAAAGGTCATGCTGACTTGACGTCATCCGCACCTTCCTCCGACTTAATACCGGCGGTATTGTGTGACACTTGTAACACACAACGCGGGTTGCGCTCGTTAGCGGACTTAACCGAACATCTCACGACACGAGCTGACGACAGCCATGCAACACCTGTAACAGCTCCCCGAAGGGTCGGTCCGATTTCTCTTCCCTACCACTGCTATGTCAAACCCAGGTAAGGTTCTTCGTGTAGCAACGAATTAAACCACACGCTCCGCTGCTTGTGCGGGGACCCGTCAATTCCTTTGAGTTTTAACCTTGCGGCCGTAGTCCCCAGGCGGTAGACTTATCGCGTTAGCTTGGACACCGACAGCTATTACACCGCCGACGTCTAGTCTACATCGTTTAGGGCTAGGACTACCGGGGTCTCTAATCCCGTTTGCTACCCTAGCTTTCGCGTCTGAGTGTCAGGAATGGTCCAGGAGGCCGCCTTCGCCACTGGTGTTCCTCCAGATATCTGCGCATTCCACCGCTACACCTGGAATTCCACCTCCCTCTACCATCCTCTAGCTCTGCAGTTTAGAACGGCCTCTCCCAGTTGAGCCGGGAGCTTTCACGCCCTACTTACAGAACCACCTACACGCGCTTTACGCCCAGTAAATCCGGATAACGTTTGCCTCCTACGTGTTACCGCGGCTGCTGGCACGTAGTTAGCCGAGACTTATTCTGGAAGTACCTTCCTTCCTATTCCTTCCAAAAAGTGCTTTACAACCCGAAGGCCTTCTTCGCACACGCGGTGTCGCTAGATCAGACTTTCGTCCATTTCTAATATTCCCTACTGCTGCCACCCGTAGGTGTATGGACCGTGTTTCAGTTCCATTGTGGGGGGCCACCCTCTCAGGTCCCCTACCCGTCATTGCCTTGGTAGGCTATTACCCTACCAACTAGCTGATGGGACGCAGGCTCCTCTCGAAGCGAATAAATCCTTTACTCTCAACATTCTAAAAACTGAGAGCACATGCGGTATTAGCGTTCCTTTCGGAACGTTATTCCACACTTCGAGGCAGATCACCAACGCGTTACTCACCCGTTCGCCACTATGACAAATTCGTATTGCTACAAATAGGTCACCGTTCGACTTGCATGTATTAGGCACACCGCCAACGTTCATCCTGAGCCAGGATCAAACTCTCCGCTAAAACTTATCACCTTTCGGTGTTTTCATCTTTACGGAATTTTCATTAACGAGGCTTGTATTGTTCTTACCTTAATTAATTGTCTTGCATTACTTCCTATCACTTTTCAGTTGTTAAGGTTCTGACTTCAAGAGAGCGAATTCTAATGGATTCATTTCTATTTGTCAAGCCTTTTATTCAGATAAAATCACCGGCTCAAAAACTCAGCCGGTTTCAGGCTCTTTCCATTAGGTCACTCAGACCCAAGCTATGTTGTTATCATCCACTTCGCCTCACGGCGCGTTATCTGATGTAGCACCTTGGACAGACAAGTATAGACGATTCAATACTGTTTGTCAAGGTTGAATCTGGCTTTGTACAAAATTGCTTCTCTGCCAGTTGCGGGGTTCTTCTTTTTTGAAGGTTCTTGCTGCCCGTTTCGGGGCGCAAGGAGTTATTATAGGCAAATCAAAAATTAAGTCAAGGCTTTTTTCGACCAATTTCCAAAATTGGTCATAGCAATTCGATTTTCGGGGCAAATATGGAAGTTTTCGCCATTTTGACACGATTTTGCCTACTTTTATGACTAATCGATAAGCAGAAGTAAGCCACCGCGATTTTCAGCCCCACCTGGATTCCTGATGGTATTTCGTCTTTGATCCCCTGGCACGAGCAAATATCGCACTGAGGAATTCTCTAAGCATATATTACCAACAAGCTGTTATTGTGCCCAGGTTGTTTGGTTCAACCTGACCTGGTAGATTCAAGCCTATTGATAGTTTTCCAATCCCTGCATGCGAGATAATTGTCACAAATCACCTGTATTTCCCGACTTTAATTATGTAGCTACAATTGACCACAGAGAAAAGGTGGATTTTGACGGAACAACAGCAGTATCAAACTGATCTAGAGGAAAAGGAACAACAGTCACAGTCTTATCACGACCTGCCTTCGCTCTACCATGCATACGCCAGGCGAGTATTTCATTACCATTACGCCCGCGTGCAAAACCAACACGAAGCAGAAGACCTGACCTCGCAAACCTTCATGGCTGCCTGGGAACAATGGCACAACCTGCGAGACCCAAAAAAAGCGGTGGGCTGGCTCTTTTCGATTGCCCGTAATAAAAACAGCGACCATTTCCGCAATCGTCAGCATATTCAGCACGAAGAGCTGCATGACAAGCTGGCAAATTCTGCGAACCCAATCTCCTCTGAGACGATAGATCGATTACTCGATCTGCAGTTGCACATTGATAGACTAACGGAAAAAGATCAGGATTTGATTCGCCTTCGTTCGGTAGCTGAGCTGCCCTTCAAACAAATTAGCCAAATCCTGCATGAGCCGGAAACCCGCATCAAAAAACGTCATTACCGGCTGCTGCAGCGCCTCAAAGCTGAGATGGAGCAAGTATGAACACCCTGACCGAATTCGAAAAGGATATCCAACTATCCTATGCCCTGCCAGAACCTCGCTCGGAGTTTCTCGGCGATCTGGCTGCCAAAATCCGGACGAAAAAGCAGCCCGTACCTCGCAACAACCGCCGCTCACGCCTTGCGTGGGTTGGGCTAACGCTCGTCGTCTTCCTGGTGCTGACTTTGGCATTACTCGGACCGGGAAAGGTCTGGGCGCAAATCCAATCGTGGTTCGGATTGCTGCCCGGGGTTGGAGTGATCGAACCAGGCACATCCATTCGGATGCTCAAAGAGCCTGTTTCCCAAACCCGCGATGGCATAACGGTTGAGGTTAGCGAAGCAATTTTAACCAACGAACAAAGTTTCATCTATTTCAACGCGAGCAACATCCCAACTACAGCATATTCTGGAAATGAAGGAAAGCCCGGCGGCTGCCAGGCTCATTATTATCTTGAAACCGAAGACGGGCAGCGTTTTCAGCCCTATGGTGAGGGTGAATTTGAACTGATTCCAGCCAACATCAACACCGCGACATTGGTAATCCCCTGTTTGCGCGGAACCTTGCCTGGCTCCACGCCTGAAAACTGGCGTCTCCAGCTCGAATTCGTGCCATTTGAAGGACCGCCGGTTGCCACACCGGTTTATCTCTTTCCGACAGCAACGCTGGTTGAAAATAAGGCAGGCATTGTTATCAGCCACAGCCTGGTCGAAGGTGACAACCTTGTTCTGGCGGGCTATATTCGGAATTTAGATGAGAAATATCGCAACCTGGTCGGAAACCTGGAGATTTTCGATGCCGATCAGCAGCCAGTTCCGTTTTTGAGTGACCAGTCCCAACTCAATTTGGCAAACGCGACTCGCAATCAACTCGGTGCATGGACCGTCCGTCTAAAGCCGGAAGGTCTGGCTTTCCCGCTCGAAATCCGCCAATCTTATCTCGAGGTCAGTCAACCGCTGGAAGATGAAAGCACAGCTTTTTTAATCACCTTGCCTGCAGAATACCCGCTTAACGACATATCCGTACAGAAGTCCATCGACATAGCCGGTGAAAGCATTGAGCTCTACTTTCTCCGTATCCAACCGTCTCAGTTTGGTGGCTATCAATACGACTTTTACTTTAAAGCCCATCCGGTCATCAGAAGTCTGGATGTTTCCACGCCAGGATCATCACTATCCAATGTAGCAGGATCCACCGGCGCATCGTTGAAGCACGGTGAATCAGTCTTCCAAAGTAGTTTTTGGCTGGAAGAAGGCTCGCTGCACGGGGATATTGAATTTGAAGTCAGTCATCCCGTGAAAGTTCTCGAAACAATAGAGCTAACCCACAGCTTCACACCGCCCGCAGATTTGATGAGCGAGCTTGAAGCACAATCAGGAAGCGAGCAGGCTTGCATTGACTATTTGTACGAAATCGATGAAAACGATGGTCAAATTCCGCAGCTCAAAGGGAAAGTATTGGTCTACCAGGAATCAGCGCCTTTCGAGGGTAACGCACTGGTGCTTTATAGCCTGGACGGAAGTGACCGTCTGTTGATTGGGAAAAACCTGGTTCACTCAGCCCTTTCCCCAGATGGGCAAACCCTTGCCTTAATCAGGCGTGATGAAGGCTTGCGATTGTTAGACCTGGCTTCGGAAACAGAGCAGCATATTTTGGATATCCAGGGGAATGACCTGCGCTGGTCACCTGACGGTCAGTGGATCGCGCTGCAGACTTATGAAGGCGTGCTGATTGTCAAGGTGGACGGCAACAAGATCTTGCTCCCGGATGATCAGGGAAACGGCAACATCGCTGGCTGGTCTGCTGACAGTGAGCGCCTGTATTTCCGAAAAACTTCAGCAGCGGGCGCACAAGGTCGCTTGTTTGTTTACTCTCTGGATAGCGACCAAACTCAACAATCCGACCTGCTTGATTCCAAGCGGACAATTAGTTCCGGCTTCAGCCTGTCAGCAGACGAGCGCTACGCTATTTATCCAAAAAGCCAACTCGATTGGATGTATGAAGACCTGCAAACCGGAGAAGTGAAAGCCTTGTCAGATGGTGTTTGGCTTGGGAGCCCGGTTTGGCTCAACGACGGCTGGGTTCTCTTCACACAGTATGACCAGTTCGCAATAAATTATTTGCAGCCAGTTGCAATTAACCCAGCAACCTGCCAGGTCGTCCATTTGCCCGAGCGTCTTGGCGGATTAGTCCTTGGTGTTTGGCTTGAGCAATAACATATACCCACCCTGGAAAGGGTTGTGAATCCAGCAATTCTCAGTCCCCTACTCGTATCTGCCGTCAACGGGCGGGCATGGCAATCACGAGCAGGGAATAGGAAACAGGGAATAGGGAATAGGACCTGGGTTTTGTCATTCTGAACGAAGTGAAGAATCTGAACCTTTGCCAACAAGAGACTTATTGACTTCGTTGGTACAGACGTCACGCCCTACAACACATTCGGGACGGCGTGGCAGCCGTCCCCTAATCGTATCTGTAGGGGAGACCTGCCACGGTCTCCCGCACTCTGGACCTTGACCCGGTTTCGTATTCCCATTATTGCTTGCGGGACGGCACGGCAACCGTCCTCCACACCACATTCGGATCGGCGTGGAGATCGGTCTGAGTATTACAATAGCTTGAAAAACTCAAGACCATCAATAAAGCTCAAGAAATTTTAGCGCTGAACCCTGCCCGAGGCATCTCCGCCCATTAAATTCCTGACATCAGAAACACTAACACGGTTAAAGTCTCCAATGATTGAATGTTTAAGACAACTTGCCGCTACTGCAAACTCCAAAGCATCCTGATTGCTTTCATAAGTGTTTAGCCCATAAATAAGACCAGCAGCAAAAGCATCTCCTCCACCAACGCGATCAATAATATCTCTTATCTCATACCGTTGACTGAGGTAGAAATGGTCACGATCATTCAAACAAGCCGACCAGCCATTAATATCAGCACTTTGGCTCTCCCTCAAGGTTATTGCAATAAGCTTCAGGTTTGGATAGGTCTCCAAAACATGTTTTGACAGGACCTGATACTTTGATATGTCTAATCTTCCGCTTTCAACATCCGAGTCGACAGCGATACCAAGTGATTTCTGACAATCTTCTTCGTTAGCTATGGCAACATCTACATATTTTATCAACTCAGACATTACTTCAGATGCCTTCTTGCCATATTTCCAAAGATTTTTACGATAGTTAAGGTCACAAGATACCGTTATATCCTTCGCCTTTGCAACTCTGACAGCCTCCAGCGAGAGAAGCATTGCAGACTCTGAAATTGCCGGCGTAATGCCAGTAATGTGGAACCAGTCGATTCCATCAAATGCTTTGTCCCAATCGATGTCACCAGGTTTTGCCAGTGCAATCGAGGCGAATTCCCGGTCATAAACAACCTTACTCGGCAGCTGATTTGCGCCAGGCTCAAGGAAATAAATCCCCATACGACCTTCTCCCCGCTGGATGCGGGTAGTGTCTACACCAAATTTACGCAACTCCTGAACGCAGGAATCCCCTATGGCATTCTTTGGGAGAACTGTTAGATAGGCTGCATCCAGCCCGTAATTTGCGAGGGAGACCGCGACATTCGCCTCACCGCCACCAAAGGTAGCTTCGAGCATTAAGCCCTGGAACAATCGCTCATGATAAGGTGGTTTCAGCCGCAGCATAATCTCGCCAAATGTCAAGAACTTCATTTTTTACTCCTTCACTTCTGCAACAGATGAACCGCAAAACCACCAAACTGGTCTTTTAAGTAAATAGCAGTCAAAACTGAACCTTTATGTTTAGCGGTATCCATATCCACTTTATAACCGCGTTTTGTCAGGTAGTGCACAGCACGATTGATATTGTTGGTCTTAATGGCAATATGTCCCATCGCTCCCAAATATTTCGACTTCAGCACCTCAATAGAGGGTCCGGCAAAATTAGAGCTATTCCCTTCTTTTAAGGGGAAACTAAATGATTTTGAGAATTGATCACAGACTTCCAAAGATTCTTCAGGGGTTTCCATGTTAATCCCAATGTGGGCGACCTCAAAGCCCAGAAGAATATCAATGGCTTTGCGAACAGCTTCAGTGATCGCAGCAAAATTCTTATTGTTTATATCTGCAGTTTTACACAACCAGCCTCCGCCGACAGCGCAAATAAATGGTTTGTCAGCATATTCTGCCAGGTTGTCATTATTAACTCCGCCGGTTGGGATAAACCGAACCCCTGCGGATTTAAATGGACCATAAAGCGCGCTCATCGCTTTTACACCACCATAAACGTCAGAAGGGAAAAACTTAACTGTTTTCAAACCTTCTACCAATGCTTGCTGTATCTCTGTTGGAGTTACACAACCTGGGGTAACCGCAATTTTTTGCTCTACACACCAGCGAACTATTTTCGCGTCAAACCCGGGAGAAACGATGAACTGAGCACCAGCATCAACGGATTCTTTACATTTATCAAGTGTCAGAACTGTACCAGCACCCACCAGCATTTCAGGTACTGCAGATCTAACGTTTTTTATTGCCTGGATACCAGCATCTGTTCGCATGGTGATTTCCATCACATCCAGCCCCGCTTCAAGCAACGCACGGGCAGCAGGAATGGCATCCTCTGCATTTTCAATTACAACAACCGGCACAAGACCAGCCAGTCCGATACGTTCAAGCACATCCATTTTATCCTCCTCAAGTTTACTTAAAAGGTGCCGTATGTTTTCTCCGCTTCTACAGCTGACATACCATTTTCAATTGCCTCTCGGGTACTTTTTTCCCCACGTACTTTTTCAAGGGTTAATGTAATAGCCTCTTCCTCAATTTCGCGAGGAAACACTACAACGCCGTCAATATCGCCGAACACCAGGTCTCCGGGTTTGATCAGAATATTCCCAATCTCAACCGGGCAGCCATATCGAATAACCTGATTTCTATAAATCGATCCCTGTGCGTCCCGACCCATGCAGAATACTGGAAAATCTTGCTCCAGAACCTGGCGGGTATCACGAATGTATCCATCAATCACAGCCCCAACTCCACCCCTGTGTTTAATTGTGGCAGCCATGATTTCGCCGAAATAACTGCATCTTCGGTCACCGCCTGTGACGATATAGACCTCATCTTCACTGATATTATCAATAGCCTCAGTTAATAGACCAAGAGGTTTATCTTGTTCGCCATAAACATCGCAGATGATTGTCGGAAAAGCTCTGCCGACCATTACGTCTGTTAACCTGATCGACTGGATATCATGAGGAAGGTAAATATGGCTATAACCAAGTGTATCCATCATGTCGCAGATTACACCTGTATACAATTCTTTTTTCATGATCTCAAACAACTCTTTATCGTTCTTCCATTCGGGCATTTCGTTCTCCTTGTAAATATGTTTTATTCTTGTTTTGATTCCGTGTTTTATAGAAAACGGTTATTCAATTTATCCAACAAATCATGTGAGACACGTGTTGGTATTTTAGTTTTTGCAATAGCGATAAACTTTTTATAGGTTCCGGGTTCACCACCTATCAGAACGCTGTGTGATTTACTGACAAAAGTCACTTTGTTTGATAAAGGTCTAAGTTTGATCTCTGTAATTTCTTTCCATGGCATTTCGTATGATTTTCCAAAAAGAGACACTATCTGAAGCCCATTATCTGTAACAATGATCTGCTTTAACATTGAAAAGAGCAACATGCCAGACCCTAACAACACACATAGCAAAGCCAACAGAGCGGCAACAAGATAGGAACTTGTGTCAACTCCACCTTTTGAAGGGTCTATGAATTTAATAATGATGATTGCAAAGCCCATCAAAATCAACAAACCTGCCAGAATTATTGTGAACTTTGTCTCTGAAAGGCGTAGCAACTCGCTTTCTTGTCGCTTTGGATTTTTCCTGACGATCAGGTAGATTGAAGCAAGGCAACAAAAAATCGATAAGATTACTGAAATTATTAAGAACAACATCGTAAACCTCTCATCCTTCTTTTACGTCAAGCATTTTCAGATATAACCGTTCAGCCGAAACCGGGTTTTGAGCATAAAGCATCAACACATTAAAGAGATTGGGAGAGTAGGGGAGTTTTAACAACTCTCGTGAAAAGTTCATGGCTCCTATTTCTCCTAAGCATCTAATCCGACTTATGTTCTTGAAAGGACCAATTCGCCAGACTAAAACTTTTTGTTGTGTTGAATAGACATCATCCCGGGTAAACTCCAGGAAGTGATAAAGCTCATGATAAAAAAGCAGATCGATGGTCTTAACGTTTCCAACCGTTTCACGGAGCCCACTATCGTCAATTAACTTGTCAGTCGCCTGCGATATGTCCTTATAGACAGTAATAACATTTGGTTCTTCAAAGGAAGCAAACATTGAAAAACCGCCGCCATCCTGGGCGACCTTCTCTATCAAATTTATTTCAAGCTTTTCCACCAGGTAGGCAATGGAAATCTTGCTATACTTTTGTCTGATTTCATTCGCCAATTCAATTGAATTAAGGGCTGTTTCCCGACTATAATGAATTCGCTTTTCCGGGGAAATGCGGTTAACCAAAGGCTCTGAAAGAAAAGCATACCTTGTCCAGTTTTCATCGGTTAACTTCATCAAGTCGTTAATCCAGGCTGAAATCATATTATTTCGTTCCTTGCACTGACCAGGATGATTTCCTCGTTTGATTCAGCATCCAAAAATTCGCTTGCCATCACTGTGCGTAACTGGTCAAAGCTAAGTGTGTTCGAAAAATCCAACACTTTTCCGCCGATGCAAAGGTAAATATCTGGAGTTGAAAGCATTTCCCGTCGATAGGAAACCTGTTTATCCCAAAGTTTTTTGGTTTCCTCCACCCAATTGTTAGCCAAACAAGTAGCAACTGCCGCGTCTCCACATTGTACTTTCACAAATCCCCGATGATCCACTACCCGGACCTGCTGCTTTTCGCCTGCTCTGCGTCCAAACACGAAGAATATGTCTTTGTGGGCAAGCAAATTTAAATCTTCAGGATCAGTATTCATCGATGCGGCTGCCAGTTCCTTCGCTTCGTCTTCATTTACTTTCAGTGTTAAATCGGTTGCCTGGACTTCATTTGACCCCAAGGCTATTGCTGTTACTTTGGAGCTTTGTGGATCAATCTCAATATGAACCTCGACAGTGGAAGGAACCGCTCCACTTTTAATAGCTAACGAGGCTGCCTCTTTCTTAATTTTGTTAATGTCTTCCGTGCTTGGGTTGGGAATAACCCGCTCTACCACATCTCGTATCATTGCCAAAGCAACGCCAATGGAAGAGATCACTTCGGCATATTTTGGAATATTGTAGCTAAGCTTCATCGCGTTTGCTGAGTAAGGCAATAATGCCGCGGCTCCACCGCCAACTCCAACCAGAGTGATCTGATCACGTTCCAGGCGATATTTTTCTGCAAACTCATCAATCACCGGATAAATCTTCTCATAAGCTTTCTGTAAAATTTGACCTGCTGTTTCTTCAACTGTGATACCCAAATAATCTGCCAAAGGCTGCATACAGAGGCGGGCAGATTCCTGGATGCCATATGAAAAGTCTGTTTCTTTACACAAACCCAGTACATTTGCAGCGCAACTATTGGTCAAGGTAACTCGTTTACCACTGGCTAATTTGATGCGAACATAATCTGAAGGATCTCCCTCTTTTGGTGAGAAAAATTCCAGCTGTGGATCGACTATTTCTTCTACTGGCGTGTATACAGCATATTTTAGACCAGCGATATGCGCAGAACGAGGACCAACGTCAACAAGAGAATTGTTGTTTGCTCGTATCATGCTGCCACCGGCAACGCCTAAAACCCGCACATCCAGTGAGTTGATATAAGTACGATGACCACCGACCACAGTATATTCAACAGCTGGTCTTCCGTTTTTGATGACCCCGATGTTTGTCGAGGTTCCACCAACCTCGAAGTAAATACCATTGGAGGCTCTGAGGTACATTAAGGCACCCATCACACTTGCCGCTGGTCCACTGAGCATGGTTAATACTGGTCTTTTTTTCATTTCATCGGCATCCATGACACCACCATCACCACGCATAATCATTAGAGGCACCGATACACCTGCCTGCCTGACAGCACCTTCCGTGCTTTGTGCTGTGTCAAGCATTTTCGGAAGAATACTCGCATTGATGGTTGCTGTGCGTGTTCGCCGTGTAAGCCCATATAGCTTGCTGATATCAGATGCCACAGAAGTCATCATGCCGTGCTTTTCTGCGATATCATGCACAACCTTTTCTTCTTTAAGACTGTCCACGCCAAAGGCTTTGGAAGCCACCAAAACGGTTGCTCCCTGATCTTTTAATATCTTTATAGCGTTTTCAACGTTATCTTCATTGACATCCTTCAGCTTGAGAAACGTATGACAGGTTTCGATCATGCGACCAGTTCCAAGGTCAATGTCAGGCACCTTTGATTGTTTTTTAGCAAGCAATCCCTCAATTCCGCCTCCAGCCATTCCGAGGATGCCCACCTTTGCGACATCACCTTCAAGAAGAGCGTTGGTTGCCTGAGTAGTACTATGCGCAATAAATACTACGTCATCCGGGTGAATGTCATTTTCTCGCAGGCAATTTTGAAAGCATTCAATTACACCTGCAGCTACTCCTTTATCATGGTCATGAGTGGTCATCACAACGGATTGACCGATGATTTCATTCGTGTCATTATCTAACGCGACAGCTTTTGTGTGAGTTCCACCAACATCAATACCGAATCTAATTTTTCTGTTTTTCATCGCAGCACCTCTATGAAAAATAACTGAAATGTCTGTCAATATGGGAGGGGATAGACTCTCCTCCCATATAATCTGACCTTATTTGCAAAATTTGTTGGCTCATATTTCGGGAGTCAAACATAATCCTGCAACTTGTTTGAACCAATAAGGCAAGTTAGGCAACCTTTGCCGCGATCATTACATACGCAACCAGTTCAAGGACCAATGCCAATGGTAGAGCATAAGGCAAAGTTTGTTTCATAAACTCCTTGACTGATACTTTGGTATATCCAATTGCCCAAAGGTTCCACGACTGCGTGGGACAAACGTTTGTAGTAATTGTTGAACATGGAATATAGAACAAGGGATACAAAATAGCCAATGGATACATTCCAGTCCCGGCAATAATGGCGAATGTGGCAGCACCTGCGCCCCAGATGGTCAGAGGACCACGGAACAAAGCTAATATCGAGAGCAGACCGAAGACCAGGAACAGCAGGAACACATTCTGCGGCAAAATCGGAGCGACAATGGGTGCCAGGAAAGCCTTTGCTACGCCCGCAGACCGAATGAACATTTGCAGGAAAAGCAAGAAACCCAATACCAGACCCACATCAGCAACACCATCATAGAATGTCTTTTGAACGACATCCGCAATACCGTTCCAGCCTTTCTTCAAATACCCCGTCCATCCCAACGCCCAAATAACTGAAACCACAATCGCAAGAATTGAACTCATTTTAGTTGTTAGTGTCAAGGTAACAGGAAGAAGTGGGGTTAAGCAAGCCAAAAGGTTTGCGTCCGCACCTTCCAGGTTAACATCCTGAGTAGCCCACGCAGTGACTTTCTTCTTGTTACGTAAAGTAATAAGGACCATGACGATAACAAACAAAAGGTGAATGGCAGTGGCAACAAACGCGAAGTTGTACCACTCAGGGCTATTGAAATTGTAGACCTCTTCGCCGACCATCATCGTGCCTGCTGCCTGGCTTAATAATGCATTATTAAGGTAAAGACCATTAGTTACTGCCATGGCAAAAGTGCCAGCGGCAAGCGGTTTTGGAATTCCAAGGGATAACATAATTGGAAATACGATTACGCCAATGGCAACCACCGCTCCAACACCGTAAGCAGTTGTAAAGATTGCGGTGACAACAATGGACAAAAGTACCACTGTCAGGGCAGGTTTATCTCCACCCAGTTCAACCGCTTTCTTGATGATTGTTCGGGCGATCCCGGTTTCAACAAGAACTCGTCCAAACCAGCTGCCAAAGATAATGTTGACAGCAGTTGGACCAAACCCTTCAGGACCTCCCTGGAACACCTGAGAGTTAAGAGTAGGCCAATCGACTGCGCCTCCAATCCAACATAAAACTGTCCAAAGGACTGCCATTGCAAACAGCCCCAGTAACAGGTTGCCCCCTCTTGCCGCGTAAACAATGAAGAGGACGTAAGTGACCAATAAGATTACACCAATTGCAAAATCCATCTTTCAAGCTCCTTTTGTATATATTAATGATTTTTTATTAAACAACAACATGAAGGAATTATTAATCTTCGTTTGAGCAACCACCTCCATTCTGTTTACTCTTACCTTAATTGATAACAATAATTGGTAGAATTGAATTACGTTTGCGATTATAGCACTAATCCACAATATTTTGGTGAATATTTGCAAATTCGTACTATAATTTAGTAACGAACTAAAATATGGCAGAAAAGGCAGAGGTGAATCTTGATGGAACTTAATTCATTGGGGAATAGTAGTGAAGAAGATCTTAATGTGGGTGAGAATCTAAAAGCGATCCGTTCCCAACGGGAATACTCTCTACGACTACTTGCTGAAAAATCCGGACTGAGTGTGAATACATTAAGTTTGATCGAGAAAGGGAAATCTTCACCTTCAGTAAGCACTCTTCAACGACTTGCCAACGCGCTCAACGTACCTATCGCTGATTTTTTCAGCCCCGAATCGAATAAACAAGATGTGGTCTTAACCAAAAAGAAGAACCGCCCCAAAATGAAGGCTGGAAAAGTAAACATTGAAATCGTAGGCAAGGGTTTTGAATTAAAGAATTTTCAACAATATGTTGTCAACTTTAAGCCCGGTGATGCCAGTGGCAGCCTTAGCGTTGTGCACCTGGGGCTTGAGTCCATATTTATTCTTTCAGGGTCAGTGGAATTCACAATCGGAGGGGACCTTTATTCTCTTTCTTCGGAAGATCACATTATTTTCAACTCAGATATTCCTCATAATTGGCGCGCAATTGGAAATTCAGAAGGAAAGATGCTAATTACATTTTTCACCACAGATGAATTAGCGTCACGGAATTTCATCCAAAATGCATGAAAGCAAACCGAACCCTGGCAACAATCGGGCAAAGAGCCTGACATCCGTCAGTAATTCACAGTTTCTCATCCTCACAGCGATCATTTTGGTAGCCCTGAATCTACGTGCTGCAATGACCGCTCCGGCACCATTTTTTGATCAAATCAGAGAATCCTTTCCAATTTCTTATACATCCCAAAGTATCATCGGCATGTTGCCACCTGTTTCTTTCGCCCTGCTTGGTTGGTTGACGCCCCGACTTGTACCAAAATACGGTTTGGAAAAACCGATCGTAATCGCTTTGGGAATTATTTTCATTGGCATTATTGGACGCAGTCTTTCAATTAATGTCTGGATGTATACCTCTTTTTCAATTGTTTTCCTGAGTGGGATTGGTATGAGCAACGTCCTGCTGCCCCCAATCATCAAGTACCGCTTTCCAAACAAGATAGGCTTGATAACAACCATCTACACATCTCTGATTTACCTTAGTGCCGGGCTTCCCTCGCTGGTCGCTGTACCGCTAACCCAGGCTGTTGGCTGGAGGGTTTCAACGGGAAGCTGGGCTCTCCTGGCGTTGTTAGCGATCATTCCCTGGCTTTTTATAAACAAAAACGAGAGCATTTCCCTGGAAAACAAGTCGAAGTCAACACTGTCTGTCGCGCGTTGGCCTGTCGCATGGGCGATTACAATCATTTTCGGGATTGGCGCTTTCAATTCTTTCGCGATGCTTGCCTGGCTTCCCGAGATACTGACAAAATCGTTTGGTATTTCACAGGCAACTTCCGGATGGATGATGGCTTTGTTTTCCTTTATTGGGTTTTTTCCCACCCTAATCGTCCCTGCTGCCTTGTTGCGCCTTAAGCATCCGTCAATTGTGATTGTTTTCTTCTCGCTTTGCATTATCGCGTCTAATCTTGGCTTTCTATTCTTGCCGCAATTCGCTTTGGTATGGGTTCTGGCTGGCGGGATAGGATTAACCTTTGTTTCAGTAGGATTAACACTAATCAATCTGCGCAGCCACACGAAAGAAGGTTCTTCATCCCTTTCTGGCTTTGTACAGGGTTACGGCTACTTACTGGGAGCAATGGGTCCATTGGTCATTCGCTGGCTGCGCGGTCTTTCAGGAGGCTGGGACATGCCTTTGTGGTTCCTCGCTTCAACAGGCATCCTTGCCCTGGTCATGGGTTTGATTGCCGTAAAACCTGGATTTGTTGAAGACCATGCGGCTGTAAATAAATTGTAGAAAGCCAGTGATCTGTTGAAGAAACAGTTTTCATCCGATAACATGCCCGGAGGATATGGCAGGGCTTCAGGTTGTCGTTGGAGACCTCTCTCCGGGAAGCCGGAGTTTTAGGTACAATGTTTACGTACCGAAACGAGAAAAGGTAAAGAATGCGCAGGTTTGCCCCAATTAAAACGCTACTTTTTATATCATTCATTCTGATTCTGTCAGCCTGTCAGACCGCTGCGTCATCTGTATTGCCCGCTGACCTGCCGGTGGAAGTCCAACCCACTCAGACCGAACCGACTAAGTTGAACCATCCAACGTCGACAGCAATTCAAACAAGTGAACCACCTGTCTATATCTACCAACCCAACCCCGATCTGCCCGGCGCACTCCAGGAGCAAATCAAAACTGCAGCTTTAACTCAACAATCACAGGGCAGTTCCAACGAGGGTACCTACACATTTGAATTTGGCGAATCACATGCGGTTGGCAATTGGATTTATGTTCTTGCCGCACCGTTCCCAACTGTGACAGACGAGGTCAGCTTTATCTGGTTAGAAAACCTCTGGCATGGGCGTCCTGAGGACGGGATTTCAACGCTTATAACCAGCCAGGAAGATTTGCCAGCCCTCACCAGTGTTCTTGGCGAACCAGGAGAGACGGTTTCGACCCTGCCAAAAGCGGATTTGCTTGAAACTGCCTGGACAACCCGGCACACCTGGGCAATCATCCCGTTTGAAGAGCTCGAAGCGCGTTGGAAGGTTTTGAGCATTGACGGGCAGTCCCCGATCCATAAAGAGTTCGATCCCGGTAAATATGCTTTGACTGTTCCGATCTCACTGAGCACAGCAGGCTCCGGGTTAAATGAGCTTCCGCCTGGGTTGGAAGATGTGCACTTTTCGAACCTTGATCCATCCAGGATTACCACGGTGATGCTTACCGGTGTGACCGCCCTCGTGCGCGCAACCGCGGTGGGAATGGACGAACGGGGAGTGCTTGTTCCAGGTGAACACATCGCACCAATTATGCGGGATGCCGATATTCTACATATCAGTAACGAAGTGCCTTTTGCCGAAGAATGCCCACCTCATACCATGGGAGGTTACCTTGTATTCTGTACCGACGAAAGTTACATGGAACTGCTGCGCTCTGTAGGCACGGATATCGTCGAACTAACCGGTGATCACTTCCAGGATTATGGCGAGCAGGGTATGCTCTTTACGCTCGACCTGTACGCCAAGGAAGACTTGCCTGTATACGGTGGCGGGAAAGACATTTTTGAGGCACGCGCGCCGGTGAAGCTGGAGGTTAAGGGCAATAAAATCGCTTTCATCGGCTGCAATGCCAAATCTGCCAACTTTGCCCAGGCGAGCGAGACCTCCACCGGTGCTTATCACTGTGATATGGATTACATGGCGCAGGCTGTGCGTGAACTCAGAGCAGAAGGTTATCTGCCGATTGTCACCTTTCAGCACGAAGAACGTTATGATTGGTCGCCAAATGCCCAGATGGTGCGCGATTTCACGATCGTTGCCGAAGCAGGCGCAGTAATCGTCAGCGGCAGCCAATCACACGTGCCGCACTATGCTGAGTTTTATGAGGATTCCTTCCTGCATTATGGCTTGGGCAACCTGTTTTTTGACCAATATGGGATCGCCCAATACACCGATGTTGGTTTCCTGGATCGCCACGTCTTCTATGAGGGCAGATACCTGGGGGTTGAACTGATTCCGATCCAGTTTATCGACAAGGTCCAGCCGCGTCTGATGACTGATGTTGAAAAAGCGGAGACGCTCACAATTATGTTTGACACGATGCGCATGTGGTGGAAAAACGAGAACAACCAGCCTGTCATGCCGGATTGGAAGTAAGGCGCTTGGGCGGCATTATCGTCCCGAGTTCCTGAGGGCGAAAAGCCGCAGTCGCTTCGCCCACTCGTAATCATGGTCTTACCCCCTACGGAAGAACATTCTTCAGTTTGTAGGGGAAAAAGCATCCGACCTGATATAATATTCATGTGAAAAGGAACCTTTACAAAAGGTTCATACTTCGGAGGAATGGTTAATGGAAATTACATGGTATGGAAATTCTTGTTTTCGGATCACTGAGCGCAATTACACCACGGTTGTCACAGACCCGTTTGATTCAGCTTCTGCTGGCTACACCCCGCTGAAACTCAAAGCCGAAATCGTTACCATAAGCACTGCCGATCCAAATCACAATCACGTTTCCTCCGTCAAGGGTTCTCCATTCATCATCGATGGTCCTGGAGAATATGAACGTGGCAGTGTTTTTATTACTGGCATCCAGACCACGCCGCACCACCCCGATTTAAAAGGAAATCGCAATACAATTTACGTTTTTGATTATGGCAATATCACCGTGCTGCACCTCGGTCAGACCGATATCGTTCCGAGCCAGACCATGGTTGAAGAACTTGGCAACATCAACATCGCCCTGGTGCCTGTTGGTGCCGGCGGCGCGCTCAATGCGTCCAAAGCGGCTGAAGTGATCAGTATGCTTGAGCCAAACATCGTCATCCCGATGCATTATGAAACCCCCTACTCCAAAATCAATCTCGACCCGCTCAGCAAATTCCTTAAAGAGATGGGGCTGACAGAACTGGAGACTATGGAAAGTTATAAGATCTCGCCTGCTGGCAACTTCGGAGAAGAAGGCACCCAGGTAATCGCGCTGGATCCCAAACTTTCCCCTTTTTGATTATGTGGAAAGCAATTATCACCTGGGATATCAAGCCAGGTCACGAACAAAATTACTTCGCCTACGTTGTACGCGAATATCTGCCAGGCATTAACCAGCTTGGTTTGGAAGTCACTGATGCCTGGATCACGGTCTATGGAAATCAACCCCAGGTGTTGCTGGGGGCGGTGGTTCCATCGCTCGAACAGGCGAGACAAATCCTCCATTCTAATACCTGGGAGCAGTTGAATCACGATTTGAGCAGTTATGTCGAGGATATGCAGGTGAAATTCGCCCCGCACAAGGGTGGTTTCCAGTTTTAGAGGTTCATTTGCACAACCGACTGCTGGATTGGTATGACAAAAACGCCAGGGTGCTGCCCTGGCGTTCTGATCCCAGCCCATATAAGGTTTGGCTTTCAGAAGTAATGTTACAGCAGACAAGGGTTGAGACAGTGCTGCCTTATTTCGATCGCTTTCTGACCCACCTACCCACACTAAAAACCCTTGCTGAAGCCAGACTGGAAGAAGTGCTTGTACTTTGGGAAGGGTTGGGTTATTACAGTCGGGCGCGAAACTTACACAAAGCCGCCCGTATAGTGCAATCTGACTATGCCGGCAAGCTGCCAGCCAGCGCGAAAGAATTAGTAAAATTGCCTGGAATCGGCAAATACACTTCTGCGGCAATTGCCTCTATTGCATTCGGGGAGCCTGTAGCCGCAGTGGATGGGAACGTCAGGCGCGTTTTTGCCCGCCTGCTCGCCCTCGAGGAGCCGATCGGGACCTCCAGCCTGGAAAAGACGGTTTTAGACTATGCGCAATTGCACCTGCCAGCCAAACGCCCGGGAGACTTCAACCAGGCTTTGATGGACCTCGGCTCAATGGTGTGCCTGCCCGCGCAACCAAAGTGTCCAATTTGCCCGGTCCAGTCATTTTGCTCCGCATTCGTACAGGGAAAGCAAAATAACTTGCCCAAGGTAATCAAAAAAGCCCCCACACCACATTATGATGTCTGTGTCGCTGTAATCTGGCATGAAGGCAAGGTCTTGCTCGCTCAACGGGCAGATAAAGGTCTGTTAGCAAAGCTTTGGGAATATCCCGGGGGGAAAATCAGTCCGGCTGATAAAGACCAGGAAGACGGTGTCCAGCGAGAAGTGCTGCGCAAGACCGGGCTTGAAATCACCCCAACAAGGAAAATTGGCGACTTTAAGCATGCCTACACCCATTTCCGGATTAGCGTTCAAGCCTGGTATGCCAGGCTGCTTTTCTCTCCGCCGGTCACGCTGCCGGATAACTTGCGCTGGGTTTCACCTGGAGACTTGTCTGCTCTTCCTATGGGCAAGGTGGCACGAAGAATTAGCGAACGGGTCAATTCAGATTTTCTTCAAGCAGAAAATCAATGATGTTTTGATGTCGAATACCATTCTGGCTTCGATCAAACTTATCCAGGCTAAGAACTTTTTTTGGAAAATTATCGGTAATCTCTCCTAATGGTGAAAACTCCCTTTCGATCGTGCTTTCATCCGCCAGGATATATGCAACCTGAAGATATAATCGTTCCCTTGCTTTAGAGGCGACAAAATCGACCTCATTTCCATCAACCTTGCCAATATTGACAGTATATCCCCTGCGTAGTAACTCAAGAAAAACAATATTTTCCAGAACCTGGGAGATGTCCCTCTCATTGTATCCGAACACGGCTTCTCTAATTCCCGTATCAGCGATAAACAGTTTTTCCTGGAAACTTAACGATCGTTTCCCTTTGATATCATACCGGGGAATAAGATAGGTCAAACAGGCTTCCTGGGCATATGCGATATAGTTGTAAAGCGTTTCTTGTGAGATGGATCTCTTCTCATTTTTTAGAAAGGCGGTAACCGAGTTAGCAGAAAAAGTTTGCCCAAAATTGGAAAAGAAGAAAAGAAAAACCCGGTTTAACAATTCAATGTCTCTGACACCGTATCTGGCAACAATATCCTTCAACATAATAGATTGGTATATATCCAGCAAATAACTCAATGCCGCCTGTTCATCCAGCTCGGAAGCGTAAATAAATGGGAACCCTCCCAGTCTCACGTACTTGCGAAACAAATCCTCACTATCAAGGGCAAGCGGTGATTGTTTGTTACTCCATTCACTAATTTCCTTGAAAGATAGTGGATATACCGATATTTCAATGTATCGTCCCGCAAGGTGAGTAGCCAATTCTCCCGACAATAAGTTCGAATTAGATCCGGTTATATAGATATCTGCCCCGGTTGTGACCCTCAGAGAATTGACAAGTTTTTCCCATCCTGTGATTTCCTGAACTTCATCAAGGAAAATGTAACTGTTTTGTGGATTCTTATCGCAGAAAGTTTTTATATTTTCATAAATTTCAGCAATCGAGAGTGATTGATAAGTCAAATTCTCAAAGTTAATCGTCAGAAATTGAGAATCTTCTTCACCGTTCGCTACTAATTTCCTTTTTAAGAGCTCTAATAACGTTGATTTCCCGGACCGGCGAATTCCAGTAAGAACCTTAATGATATCTTTACCGATAAAGGGTCTGATTTTTTGAATATAAGAATCACGTTGAATCAAAATAAACCTCTAAGTGCTTCATTATACCGTAAACTTTAGCCTTTTGAGGCGTTAGTACTCGGTTATACCCGTGTACTTTTGCTGTATATGGCATTAGCACTCGGTTATACCCATGTGCTTTCCTTTGTTCCGACTAAATTGCCCGGCTATAACGAAAACCTGCGGGGATCAGGTCCCAAACTGCCTGTCGCCGGCATCTCCCAGACCTGGCAGAATGAATCCATGCTCGTTTAAGCCTTCATCGATTGCCCCAACATGGATGGGCACATCCGGATGGGCGGTATGCAGGCGTTCAATCCCTTCGGGAGCTGCCAAAATCCCAACGAACTTGATCTTTCTTACCCCCCACTTCTTCAGGATATCCACGGTGGCAACAGCCGAACCACCTGTCGCCAACATCGGGTCCAGGATCAGGCAAACTGAAACTGTCGGCTCGATTGGCAGCCGGTTATAGTAAGCCACCGGTTTTAATGTTCTCTCGTCGCGAAATAAACCGATATGCCAGACTTCAGATCCGGGCATCAGCTCATAGACCCCTTCGACCATGCCCAACCCTGACCTTAAAATCGGAACGAGTCCAACCAATTCCATCAGTGCTGTTCCCCTGGCAACTTGTAATGGGGTTTGCACATCAACGTCCCTGACAGCCAGATCCATCGTCGCTTCATATGCCAACATGGCTGCAATCTCACGGATCAATTCTCTGAACTTTTTCGAATCAGTTTCAACATTTCTCAACAGAGTCAGTTTAGTTCCAATCAGGGGATGGGGGGAAGGATAGACGTTTTCCATGTTATGTTCTCCTTGAGCAAGTTTTATACAGAATGACTAACGAGTAAATCCAAAACAAAAGGCTCATGCCAATAAAGATCAAGAACCAGGTCGTATCAGCGCTAAGGCGGAACCATAAGCCGATCCCGGCAAGCAGGAGCGCCAGCACATGGCTTATTTTACCCCTGATGTCAGCCTTGTTAATGAATCTGAGCCCATTTAAGCCTGTAAGCGCCAGAAGCAATATGCTCACATCCAGCACGAGCCCAAACGCCAGAAACCAGAGCCAAAACTCTCCCGCACCATCGGCTACGACGCCAATCGCGCCCACCAGGTACAATAAAAAAGCGATACTCAACAAAACCATAATTTCCTATCGGAACTGGCTGACCGTTTTCTCCTGCCTGCGGTTCCACACAGACGCCCTGATCAGGGGAATCAATGCAAGAGTGCCCAGCAGAAGGGCAGCTCCCACGATACAAACGATGCCGCCAGATGGGGACAAGAGGCTCGCCAATATCAACACCAGGAAAACCAGCATTAACAACGCTGCCAGACCCAGTGTTTTCTTGCGCGCTTTTTTGAGCGAAGCCATCCGACGACCATACAATTTTCCACTTTGTGCGTTCATCACGACTGGATGGCATTGCTGATGATCATCAACATAATAACTGCTAAAAATCGGCAGCAAAAATTTGCTCCAGTTCATATTCTTAAAAACGCCGCGATAATTGATTTCCTGGCGATGCTGCGCGCCAGTTGCTTCCAGAATTTCTTTTTCTGCTATGAGGCGAAATTTATCTTCAGCAACTTCGCGTAATTCTCCTGGTTCAATTGTCGGCAGCTGAATACTTGCCCGGTCCAGGATTCCATCTTTGAATTTCACAACCTGCTTGCGATCATATTCTCCCAGCTGCCGTATTCGTTCCTCGTTTGTGTGCAGGGCAGGGATAATGACATTGTCATGGTGACGATTCATCGTCCCCATGCGCGGCTCGTAACGTATCTCAGTTCTCAAAACGTTTTGGCTTTTCCAACCGTCATTCCCATAACGTTCCCTTGCTGTTTTTACCTGGTAGTTGTAGCCTACAGTTGCTTCCCACTCGCCTTCCAGGTCAGCATCCACAAGCCATTGGGGCCACCAAACCACCCGCACTCGCTCCACCAGGTTATCCACAGTAAGATCGTTCGTTTTATAGGGAACCTCGTCCAGGAACCTCTCCATGTAGTTTTTAAATGTTTGTTGATCAATCTGGATAGGCAAAACCAATTCTGGCGCCCAACGCGCCTCCTTGTCTGGCTCTGGAACCAGGTCAGCCTGGCTGCAAATCGGACAAATTTGTTTGCTGTGCTCCGGGGAAACCAAGAAAACGCACTGGCAAGCAGAGCAGGCTTCCAACAACTCCCCATGATCCCAGCTCGATTCCTGTTGAAATTCGATCGGGGGTGTTTCCTGCTTGCTCACAGGAGCTCCTCCAGGCTGCGGGCTTTCTTAAAGGTAATGAAAGCAAAGGTACCACCCAAAATGAGGAATATCATCCCAATACACCCGGCTGTCATTGCCATCCCCGTCATACCAATTATTGTAAGTAATATTCCTGGCAGCAGCGCCCCCAGGATTGCCAGCCACACCTTTAACCAGGCAATCGGTTTTTGACCGAACACTTTGCCAGTCTGACCATTGACCATCACCTGGAAAGACTTGCCTTCAAACAGATACACCGCGATGTAAACTGGCAAAAACAAGTAGCTCCAACGTTCGTTATCGTAACTCATGTCAATACTCAAATTTCGAACCTGGGAGTTGCTTGCGTCTTCGATAGCCAGCTGCATGGCTTCGTCACGAAGATTTGTTTTTGCGGTTGCCCAGGCAGTGTTCAGGTCCACGTCGTAAGCATTGGCATTGATCCCAACAAGGTAATCCGGTTCAAATGAAACCAATGCGTCCATGTCAAATGGGGTTAACCCTCCAAGGATTAATGGGTTTAATCTCTTTTCATCGACGCCGCTCACCAGATAATTGGTGTACGTTTTCTGGACATTGCCATTCTCCCAGCGCCATTCAATGCGCGTGCGTGTTTGCCAGCTCTTACTGGATGCGTCATAGTATTGCTCAGTAACCGTATGGGCGACTTCGGCTTCCCAGTCAAAGGCAATTTTTGCGGAAAATGCCCAAAAGGGGATATAAAAAGGCACGAACCTGTCCACCCTGGCAGAATTCTTTAGCTCTGCCGGATGCATCCATCCATCCTTGATCCATTGGTCGGTATACAACCTGAGGTTATCAGGTTTTACCTTGAAAGGAACCAGCGCCTGCGGTTGGAACAAAGTGTGTTCGGATTGGCTGACATTGACGCTGTTGGACGCGCAATAAGGACAGCTGGTCGCAACCGCACCCTCCGCATAGGACAGCTCTGCCCCACATTGCTGGCAATGGATCATCGTGCGCAATTTTCCCCAGCCCCGGTCTGCAATTTTCATCGTGTCTACGGTGAATTCCTGTTTTTTAGCGGTAGGACCAATTTTGCGGGTTCGGATGGCAACCTGGTGCCCACAATGGCTGCAAGCCAGACCTGAAAGAACCAGGTCGTAAGCAAGTTGACCCCCGCATTGCGGACAGGTATAGCTTTGGGCTTTCCGCTCCTCTTCTTGTTTCGGTTTTGGCGCGAAGACGCGGATTCCGGCGATGTTCGAACTGACTTCCTGAAATTCCCGTTCTTTGTTCATAGCTCCATCCCCCATGATTATAACTGCACCCGGCAAAAAATAACGGGAATCTGCCCTTCCATTCCATCGAATTTACGTTCAGGCGTTGTTGGCGACTGGGTTACAATTGCGCTATGCAATATATAATCGACGGACACAATCTTATTCCCCATATTCGAGGGCTCACGTTGGGCGATTTGGATGATGAGCAAGCCTTGATCGATCTTCTTACTCCCTTTTTAAGGGCAAAAAAATCCAGGGCAATGGTTTTCTTTGACCGGGCTGCTACCGGTCATTCCGGACAGCGAAATTTCGGTCTGGTCAAAGCAGTTTTCGTGCCAGCCGGCACCACTGCAGACACGGCAATCGCGGAATACATCCAGCAGCTGGGCGCTTCCGCACGAAACCATAGCCTGGTGAGCTCTGACCGCATGGTTCAGGCAGCAGGAAGGGCGCATCATTTAACCATTCTGACCAGCCAATCTTTTTCAGAACAACTGGAATTGCTTTCCAATCAACTACCCCAACCCACAACCCAGGATTCTGGTTTATCGGAACGGGAAGTAAAAGAATGGGAAGATTTTTTTAACCAATACGGTTCCCAGCCGCCTGACGGTCTGAACCCGTAGAAACTTCAGCCGCGAGATAACCAACTTTAACAGGACACCGCGGGCTGCTGTTTTTTCAAGCATTTTGTGATCCTGAGAGCTTTTTCCACCTTCCAAGGTTGCGTAGGGTAGTAGTGAGGATTATAATAACCTTATACAAAGAGCCGGGTTATGGATTCAGGCAGCCGATCAATTCGCTGCCGTCCCGCCTATGAGCTGAATTATGAATAACAAATTACCTTATACACGATTGCTGAAACGCCGGATTATCCTGATATCCATGGGGATTCTGTTGTTGGTCGCTGCCTGTCAACCAGCGCAGGTCATTATCACCGAAGTTAGCGCGACCAACACCCCCGCGCCAACTCCGTCTGCTGCCACAAGCACTGCCACCTCTTTGCCAGGTCCGACGTCCACCCCTGCTCTACTGACCGTTTCAACAGACGGTCCCCGGTTGCCGCAGGAAGCCGTCTCTGACATTTATCCCGCCGGAATAATCCCCTCAACCCCGGGGAGCCAGGCTGACATCATCATCGAAATGATCGAACCTGGGCAGGAATATGCCTCCATTTCCTATCGTGTTTACGCCCTGGCAGCTCCATTTTTCACCATTCAGGACGATATTTCCCTCAAAGAGTTAAACGACTACCTGACTGACAAATCAGATATCCAGGATGCTCCATTTGCCGGAATCGATGCCCGCAGTACTGATAAAACCGTCCTTCAAATCCTGATCAACCCTGACAACCCCCAGTCAGTTGATATTATTGATCAGCCCTTTTATTTTTTGAATGATCCCACTGAAAAGGAGACCTGGTCGATATTGCCATTTGAGAATTTGACGCCCGCCTTCAAGGTGATTTCAATTGATGGCGTCAGCCCGTTGGATGACGATTTTGACCCCTCCACTTACCCGCTAACCCTGGCTGTCGGTTTGCGTCTGACGGATGCAGACCTGGAGGTTGACCCAGTTTTATTGGATGAATTGCTGCTTGAAAGCAACTACCAGCCCAATCGGCTAACCAGCCTGATCATGACAGGTGTAACCGCCATGGCTCGTGACACTGCCTATGAAATGGAAATTCAGGGCGTGCTCTACCCCGGAACAGAAATTCGGGATGTAATGCGCGCCGCTGACTTTACCCATATCAGCAACGAGGTCTCTTTTTATGAAGGCTGTAAATTTCCCGACCCGGATTACACAGGCTTCATCTTTTGCAGCAATCCGGAATATATCCGGTTACTCGATGATCTCGGGGCGGATATCATTGAGCTCACCGGGAATCATAATAACGATGTCAGAGCTCTCTATAAAGTCGATTCTGTGCCATTCACACTCGGGCTTTACGAGAAATACGGGATGCAATGGTACGCCGGTGGGATAAACCTTGAAAACTCCAGGGCTCCGTTGAAAATTGAACACAATGGCAACAAGCTGGCTTTTATTGGCTGCAATTATTATGGTCCTGAAATGGCATGGGCTACTGAAGATGAGAGCGGCGCGGCACCTTGTGAAGATTTTACCTGGATGCAGCGGGAAATTTTTAATCTTAAGCAAGAAGGCTACCTGCCAATTGTCACCCTGCAGTACCAGGAAGACTATTCCCTGTATGCCACAAGCAAAGCCATCCAGGACTTCAGACCCCTGGCTGAAGCCGGGGCAATCATCGTCAATGGCAGCCAGTCCCACATTGCCAAGGGAATGGAATTCTATGCAGATGCCTTTGTCCATTATGGTTTAGGCAATCTGTTTTTCGACCAACCCGGATTTTATATAACTTACGATAGTTTTATTCAAAAACACTTTTTTTACATGGGCAGGCATATCAGCACCCAGCTTCTTACCATCACCCTGGAAGATACTGCCAAGCCCAGGTTTATGACACCTGAAGAACGCGAAAAGTTCCTTTTCGACATCTTCACCGTGTCTGAACACCTCAGGAGGAATCAATGAGCCAAATAGATAGTTTTCCAACAGAACCAGAATTCACCATTAAAGCCGTACAAAACCGCACAGGGATAAAACCAGTGACCCTGCGTGCCTGGGAGCGGCGCTATAACCTGCTCCAGCCCGTACGTATGCCTAATGGATATAGACTCTATGCCGAACGCGACATCCAATTGTTGATTTGGGTGCAGCGCAGGGTAAATTCAGGCATCAGTATCAGCCAGGTGGTTCAACAGTTCAACCAAATCCGTGAAAAAGGCGAATGGCCCGAAGCCATTCAGACCTATAGCCCCGCCAAACCACGAAAGAAGGCACCCCGTCCAGCCCGCGATTATGCCGAATTGTTGTTCGGTGCGCTTGTCTCTCACAATGACGAACGAAGTGCGATAATTTTCGAGGAATGCCAGGTCTATTTCGAGCTTATCACCATTTTCCAGGAAGTGATCGAACCTTGTCTCGCCCTTTTGGATGAAGCCTGGTTCCATGGTGACATCCCCATCGCTACACGCCACTTGTCCTCCCAGGTGATTAAGGCACGCCTGCTGGGGATCATGCAGGGTTTGCCGGCTATGAAAGAAGGCGCGCTGGTCCTGGTTGGCTGCGGTCCCGAGACAATGGACGAGATGAGCCCCTTGATGCTTGCAGTACTGCTGCGCCAGAGAAATTACTTTGTAGAATATCTTGGACCAGACCTGCCAGCCGAAGATTTAATAGATTATTCCAAGATTGCCCGCCCAAAACTTATTTGCCTGTCAATTAACCAGGAGCCGACCGCGTTTTTGTTAAACGGATTTTCAAAACAGCTGAGCAGTTTGAGAGGAAAACCGAAATTTGGCTTTTTTGGCGGCTATATGCGCCAGAACGAAGATGCCCAAAAGCAATTGCCTGGGATTTACCTGGGAGATGAGCTCGACACCAACGTCGACAGCGTTCGCCGTATTTTGACGCTGGGCATGGTGTAATTTTTGTTCTTCCAACCTGAACAACTGAGTCATTGTCATCCTGAACGACTGAGTCATTGTCATCCTGAACGACTGAGTCATTGTCATCCTGAACGAAAGGGTTTTGTCATCCTGAACGTAGTGACACACAGTGTACTTCGTAAGGATCTATACCTTTCAACCGTAATGACATATCTACTTCAGCGTTAAGATTCTTCGCAAAAAAGGCTCAGAATGACGGTCCGCTTGTCAGAATGGCAATTAAAAGAATAAGAGATCAAAGGCAGGCTGCCGCGCCCCCTTCTCGCAATCCAAATAGACCCTGCCATTCACCTATCGGGGGCTCGCAGTGACGGGGAAAAGTATCATAATCTCAATATTCCCCGTTACCTGCTCCCCGCTCACTGTTCCCGACTTTCTATTCCCTGGTCCATATCAGCTATAAGCTATCAGCAAAACCGTCATTGCGAGCCGTTTTGCCGTTAAGCTTTGATGGTTGGTGATGAATTCCGTTCGGCAAAACGGCGTGGCAATCTGAATTTTCTCTTTGCGCATTTATTCAAGATAAGAGATCAAAGGCAGGCTGCCGCGCCCCCTTCTCGTGATCCAAAAAGTCCCTGCCATTCACTTATCGGGGGCACGCAGTGACGGGGAAAAGAATCATAATCTCAATATTCCCTGCTCCCTGTTCCCTGTTTCCTGTCATCCTGAACGACTTAGTCTTTGTCATCCTGAACGAAGTGACACACAGTGTACTTCGTAAGGATCTATACTTTTCAACCGTAATGACATTTCTACTTCAGCGTTAAGATTCTTCGCAAAAGAGGCTCAGAATGACAATCCAATCTGATCCCCGAATGACAATTCAACCTGGTCCCGGAATGACAATCCAACCTGATCCCGGAATGACAATCCAACCTGGTCCCTGAACGACAATCCAGCCAAGTCTCAGAACCCCAATATCAAAATGACAGACCGAAACTACTAAAACCCTTCCAGCTTCGAAAAATCTGCATACGGTTTCATCAAAGCGGTGATGCGCTGCAAAATTCCCAGTCTGCTTTCACGTAGTGTTTCATCCTCAGCCATCACCAGAACCTGGTCAAAGAAATCATTGATTGGCTCAACCAGCCGCTTAATCTGAATCAAAGCCTGCTCGATTCCGGGCTCCTTAAAAAGCTCGGCTTCAGCTCGTTCTATCGCATGAAGCAGCTCTTTCTCTTCTTTTTCAACGAGAATACTTGCATCAACCGGAAAAACTTGCCCTAAGTCACGTGTTATACGCACACAACGGCTGAATGCCGGCAATAACTCCTGCCAAAACGATTCCTTGACCCAGTTATCCAGAACTTCGACTATTTGCTTTGCCCTTCCGGGATTGGTACCATGGACCGCTTCAACCGCATCAACCACATCATAGCGGTAGCCCTCGTCGATCAGCATGTTGCGCAGGCGACCGGTAATAAAGGCAGCAGCTTGTTCAGCGGATGCGGTGGAAAATTCCACTTTTTGAACCTTGCCCGCCTCCTCCAATGCCCAACGGGTATCAAAATCGATTTCTTTTTCCGTCAAAATACTAACCAGCCCGATAGCAGCTCTGCGCAAGGCAAACGGATCCTTGGTTCCAGTAGGTGCCAGACCTACCGCAAACAATCCGGCGATTGAATCCAGGCGATCAGCCAAGCCAACGGTGATGGCTGCTTTGTTCCTGGGCAGCGGGTCTTCAGGCGTACGGGGTAGATAATATTCAAAAAGTCCGTTGGCAACCTCATCGGTCTCCCCGGAATTGCGAGCGTAATACATTCCCATCACTCCTTGCAAGGCGGTCATTTCCACCACCATCGCTGTTGCCAGATCCGCTTTGCTAAGCTGGGCAATTCTTGCCGCTGTTTGCTTATCCTGCTCGTCCAAATCCAGTCGTTCCGCCAACACGTGGGTAAGCCGCTCAATTCTGTTTGTTTTGTCGAGCATTGACCCCAGTTCTTTTTGGAAGGTCAGCTGGCTGAGTTTGGGGACAAATGCTTCCAGTGGTTTTTGCATGTCTTCGCGAACAAAAAATTCCGCGTCAGCGAACCGTGCCAACACAACCTGTTGATTCCCCCCGACCACAATTTCCGCGTTTTCAGAATCGCCGTTTCGTACGATGATGAAGTGATTGGTCAGGTTCTTATCTCCGTTGAGCACCGGGATGTAACGTTGATGTTTTTTCATCACTCCAACCAAAACCTCGGTCGGCAAGCTTTGCAGATAGCGTTCATCAAAACTTCCCAACAGGGCTGTGGGATGCTCCACCAGGTTCGTAATCTCTCGCAGCAATTCTGTATCGTTTTCCAGGCAGCCATTTACAGACCCTGCCAGTTTCAGCGCTTGCTGCCAGATATCATTACGCCGGCTCTTTTGATCAAGGATAATGCCTTGATCCTGCAGGTATTGCTGGTACTCGCTCAGTGATCCGATCGTCTTTTGGGCTTCGTTCGAGAAACGAAAACCGTGCGATATATTCCCGGAACGTAAGCCGCTAAATGAAAATGGCACCACCTGGTTTCCCAAAATCGCCAACAGCCAGCGGACCGGTCTCGAAAAACTATCGCCGCTTTCGTTCCATCGCATCGTTTTACTAAATTTTAAACCCTTGATGATTTCCGGCAGGGTCTTCGCCAGCAGCTCTGTTGCTGATTTTCCGCTTTCAGCCACTTGGGCAACCACGTAACGCCCATTGTCAAAGTCTTTCACAGCAAGTTGGTCAACGTTCAAACCACGACTACGCGCAAAACCCTCCGCGACCCTGGTTGGTTTTCCTTCACTGTCGAAGGCTCGATCCGCTGGAGGACCTTTAACCTCGAGTACGCGGTTTTCCTGGTGTGTTTGCAATTCATTAATCCAGGCCGTCAATCGTCGGGGAGTGCCCTGTACGCATAATTGTCCGTATTCCAGGCGGGTTTCAGCCAGCCAGGAGGTAAAGGCTGCCTGCAATTGCTCAATTGCCCGATCGAGGTCTCCTGCCGGGAGTTCTTCAGTGCCGATTTCAAATAAAAAGTCAGCCTTTTCCTGGATTGGCTCAGGGATTTCTGACCGGTCATCCGGGCTGGCTGTTTCGTTTTCATGGTACCAGGGAAAACCCATTTCTTTGCGTTGGGCATAGTATGCTTCAGCCACCTTACGCGATAGTTCGCGCATCTTTCCAAACAGCGCCTGGCGCTCTGTGAACCCAACCGCACCCCTGGCATCCAAAACGTTAAATGTATGTGAACATTTGATTACATTGTCATAAGCCGGCAATACCAACCCATGCTCCAGCGCGTTTTCAGCTTCTCTTGTAAAAAGGTTGAACATTTCCCGTAGCCTTGGCACGTCAGCAACCTCATAATAATAAGTAGAGTGTTCTTGCTCAGCAACCTGGTTGACCTCCCCATAAGTTCGGCTTTCATTCCAGCGCAAGTCCTTAAAGTGGCTGACATGTTGCAAGGTCATCGCGATCCGTTCCAACCCATAGGTTAATTCCACGGACGGAACTTCCAAAGTCTTTCCTCCGGCTTGCTGGAAGTAGGTGAATTGGGTGATTTCCTGACCATCCAGCCAGACTTCCCAGCCCAAACCCCAGGCTGACAACGCGGGCGACTCCCAATTATCTTCAACAAAGCGGATATCGTGTTCCCTGGGGTCGATCCCCAGCGCGAGCAAGGAATTGAGATAGAGTTCTTGTGGGTTGTCCGGATCGGGTTTGAGAATAACCTGGTATTGATAATGTTGTTGCAAGCGGTTGGGATTAATTCCATAGCGTCCATCATCCGGGCGCACGGAAGGTTCAACGTAAGCAACCCGCCAGGGTTCAGGACCTAAAACGCGTAAAAAAGTGGCGGGGTTCATTGTTCCGGCACCAACCTGGGAATAATAAGGCTGCCAGATCAGGCAGCCCTGGCTTGCCCAATAGGTCTGTAGTTTGAAAATAATGGATTGAAAATCTAAACCTTGGTTCATAAAACACCTCTGTAATATCCGCTTGATTATACTTCACGCAGCTGTAATTCCAAGCCAAGCCGAATGTCTTCAGCAATTCTCTATGTGGAAAATTATGTTTGTCTTATGGTGTAGGGAACGGTTGCCATGCCATCCCGCGAGTAGCCGTAGGGCGAGATTGAGGGGGTTTTGACATTGGTGTGACGAG
>ENA-UOOM01000430-UOOM01000430.1-fermentation-metagenome-genome-assembly--contig:-NODE-430-length-49393-cov-18.743686_pt1 | contig 49393 bp, 47 predicted proteins | sample MGYA00245781_ERZ724031 | MGnify/ENA primary metagenome ERZ724031 (study PRJEB28704, sample SAMN03018317) | fermentation metagenome | biome: anthropogenic terrestrial biome; feature: soil; material...
GAAGACGGAAGTCGGAAGTCGGGAGGTAGAATGAAGTTATTAAAGAGTTAATAATGAGATTCAAATTTGATAAACTAACCATTTGGCAGAATGCAATGGACTTGGGAGAAAATATTCACCAACTCTCCTTTGCCTTTCCAAAGGATGAAGTATATAATCTCACTTCTCAGATTAGACGTGCCGCCGACTCGGTAGCACTAAATATTTCGGAAGGTTCAATAGGACAATCCAATCCTGAGTTTCGGAAATTTATCGGGTATGCCATTCGCTCTTTGGCAGAAGTAATTACCTGTTTGCATAAAGCTAAAAGACGAAACTACATTAATCATGAACAATTTGAAACACTTTATCACGATGCCTATAACTTAATGAATATAATGATAGCATTCCAAAGAAACATAAAATAACTTCGGACTTCCGTCTTCGGTCTTCCGTCTTCGGACTTCCAACTTTCAACAACAAACATTAAACCCGCCTATGGCGGATAAACACTAAACATCATGATAGAATTTGAAGTAAAAGAACGCATAATGCCTATTGGCGAAAAGAAAGGGCAAACCGTTTATTTTGCCGCCCCAAAAACGCAGCAACGCATCACACCCCGTCAACTGGAAGACGAGATCGTACGGGCTACATCGTTAGCCCGCGGCGACGTACGCAACGCCCTCACCACCCTTGCCGAGTTTGTAAACAGCGGTTTGCAACGCGGAGCATCGGTAGATTTAGGCGATTTGGGACTGATAAAAGTAGTTATCGGCTCGCAAATGATGGACAAACCCGAAGACGTTACCGCAAGCACGTTAAAAACACCTTCCATACGCTTCTTCGCCAAGCAGGAGATGCTTGAAGCAGCCAAAAAGGTAAAGGTGAAAGTGGTGAACGCGTACACCAAAACCGTGTCGGATAACGACCCGGCAACACCGGAATAGCGGAGGACGGGAGACGGAAGTCGGAGACGGAAGTCAGATGACGGATGACAGACATCAGACCGGATGGCGGTTCCAAGCCGCCTTCCGGTTAAACCAAACACGTATGCTATATTACACAATTGCCGGACACACCCTATCCATAGAGACGCCCGATGCGAAAGCAACCACAGCGCTGCTTCCCAACTTCGTACCGTTTCGCACCCAAAACCTAACCGGTGACGTATTGTTCCACTTGTCGGGTGATACGCCTCTTGCCGTTCCCCGCCACGGACATATCGATTCTTTCCATTGGAACGGAATCGGATACGAAGTATACAACACCCCCGGCGGATGGACGGTAACCATAGAACTGAACGATCGGCGACAGGTGTTTTACGCCACGCACGACTGGCAACATTTATATACCGATTTATCGTTGGTTGAGGAGAACGAACGACTCTTTCTCAACAACTTTCTTATCATGGCTTTCGGTATGGCATCGGCACCCCTGAAAACAATAAAGGCGCACGCCTCGGTCATCGAACTCGATGGCAAAGCATTGTTGTTCCTGGGCAAAAGCGGTACCGGTAAAAGCACGCACAGCCGTCTGTGGCAGGAATTTGTGCCGGACTGCTCGCTCCTCAACGACGATGAACCGGTAGTGCGCATCTGCAACGATGGTATCGTGCGCGTTTATGGCACGCCGTGGAGCGGTAAAACACCGTGCTACAAAAACCGTTCGGCAGAGGTGGCGGCCTTTGTACATCTTTACCAGCATCCCGGAAACAAACTTTCACCCCTGAAAGGACTTCACGCGCTTTCGTCGTTGCTGCAATCGGCCACCATGATGCGCAACGATACCCGCAACAAGAATTTAATAACAGACACCGTTGCAGATATACTGAAATACACGCCCGTTTATCGTCTCGACTGCCGTCCCGACCGCGAAGCGGTAATTTTGACGGAGCAGTTGATCATAAGACACACATCGAGGATGAGTATGTGAATATGAAGCACCTTTCATCAAAACAAGAAGCTGTCTCAAAAGTATTACTTTTGAGACAGCCTCTTGATCATCGGGGCAAGGCCCCTGTTATTTTACCCGGATCTCCACCCTTCCGCTTTGCACCCCGTTAGCTTTCGCTTCCAGCACAACGGTTCCCGGTTTTTCGCCGGCTTGCACCAAAGCGGTAAGCTGTCCGCTAAAGAGTTTCATTTTCGGTTGTTGGAACGATTCAATGCTTGCGGGATTTCCGTTGGCAACGGCTTTAAATGCTCCGGCACCTTTCACGGTAAACGATATTTCACGATCTTCGGTTGGGCACAAGTTTCCGTCTTTGTCCACAATACGGACATTTACAAACGAAATATCTTCGCCGTCGGCGTTAATGGAGTTGCGGTCTGCTTCCAGCACAATGTGGTGTGGTTTTCCGGCGGTGCGTATTTCTTTCTCTGCAACGGCTTTTCCGTTCGTGTCGTAAGCCACCACTTTCACCGTCCCGGGTTCGTACTTGGTATCCATCCACATTAACCGGTAACGTTTTTGACGCTCAAGTGATTTTTGAGCCTCTGCCGTATAACTTCCGTCCAGCGGAACAGACAAATCCTTGGTGCGCTTCCCCTGACTTTTCCCGTTGATAAACAACTCTGCCGAGGGATGGTTGGTGTAAACAAAAATCGGGGTTACTTCGCCTTCGCGGCCGTTCCAGTTCCAGTGCGGAAGTATGTGCAAGGTTTCAGCCTCTTTATTCCAATGGCTGCGATAGAGGTAGAAACGGTCTTTGGGAATTCCGGCCAGATCAACTGCGCCAAACAACGAGCTGTGGCTGGGCCACGCGCTGTAATATGGGGTTGGCTCACCCAGGTAATCAATTCCCGTCCAGATAAATTCACCGATGGCGTAAGGTAAATCATCGTGCTGGATGAAATCGTCTTCGGGAAGATTCGACCAGCCGCAATGCTCCACATCGTAAGACGACGCCTGATGATCATCGTACTGCGCCATTGAGCGACGTTCTACCGGAAATTTATACACACCGCGTGAACTGAGCGTAGAAGCGGTTTCGCTACCCAGAATAATTTGCTGCGGCAATCGCTCATATGCTTCCCGGTAACGGAAGGGTCGGTAATTAAAGCCCGGAACCTGCATGATTGCGCCCATATTGTTGGAAAATACGTGATCGGGTCTGTCCATTCCGTTAGTAACGGGACGTGTGGGATCTTCGCGATGACAAATATCCTGCAAGAAGCGAGCCACGCGAGAACCTTGCGGATTGCTTTGTTCTTCCACTTCGTTGCCAATGCACCACATCACCACGCTGGGGTTGTTGCGGTAGTGATGCAACACGTTGGTAATATCTTTCTCTGCCCAATCGTTGAAGTATCGGTTGTATCCGTTCTTCACTTTGGGGATGGCCCATTCGTCAAACGTCTCCACCATCAGCATCATGCCCATTTCGTCGGCAATACGTACGTATTCGGGCGCGGGCATATTGTGCGATGTGCGAATGGCGTTTACGCCCATATCCTGCATGGTACGAATTTGTCGGCGAATGGCGGCTTCGTTCACGGCTGCACCCAAAGGACCTAAATCGTGGTGAAGACAAACACCCCGAAACTTTATTTTTTCACCGTTCAGGTAAAAACCATCGTTGGGTTTGATTTCGATGGTGCGGATACCGAAAGGGGTGGTATAATCGTCAACACTGTAAGCTAACTCTTCTGTGGTTGTTTTATTGCCTTCGACTTTTATCTCAACTTCTTTTACAAATAAAACGGATTTTACCTTATATAAATTGGGGGCTTCAATACCCCACAATTTAGGATTCTCCACTACAAGCGTTTGATTGAATTCGCCGCCGTCAAACTCAGTCAAATCCGATGTTTGTGAAGCAACTTCATTATTTCCCGGATCCAGTATCGTAGTTTTAAGTTGTAAAACTTTTTTTACTACCCCCTCGTTCTTTTCCCTGTTTTCAACCTTTGTTCTTACATTTACACGTGCAAAACCTTTTTCCACAACAGGCGTGGTAACATACGTTCCCCAAACCGGGATATGTGTCTTATTGGTTGTAATAACATGCACATTGCGGTACAATCCGGCTCCGGGATACCAGCGCGATTGTTCTCCGAAATTTTCAAGCCGAACGGCTAACGTGTTGTTTTTGCCGTCTTTGTTTACGAAATCGGTAATGTCAAAGTAAAATGTATTGTAGCCGTTAGGCCAGAATCCAACTTCTTTGCCGTTTACGTAAGCTCGGGTGTTACTCATGGCTCCGTCAAACTGAAGTACAACTTTTTTGTTGACAGAAAAATCGGGAACCGAAAATGTATTCCTATACCATCCGGCACCCGTAAACGGCAGTCCGCCGGTGCGGCCGTAATGTTCTATCGCTGTGGTTTGTCCGTCCTGAACAATGGCCATCCGATGGATATCGTTTGATTTATCGAATGGGCCGTAAATTGCCCAGTCGTGCGGCACGGTTACCGACTGCCATTTCGAATCATCGAAATTGATGTTCGATTGAATCGCGTTGTCTTCGCGGGTAAACTTCCAACCCTTTTTTAATGTTATCTCTGTACGGGTTTGTGCTTCAGCAACAGAGGTCATTGCTAAAAAAAGAACAGTTGCTAAAATCAGACTTAATCTCATATAATTAACTTTTATCTTTAAATATTCTTTTCAATCCAGGGGTTTTATCATCTCTTCAGGCCGAACCCATTTATCGAAGTCTTCCGCGGTTACATAACCCAGCCGAATGGCTTCTTCTTTTAATGTAGTGCCGTTTTTGTGGGCAGCATTGGCTATTTCGGCCGCTTTGTAATACCCGATTTTTGTATTTAATGCAGTCACTAACATCAAAGAATTATCAACCAGCTCGTTAATCCTTTTCATATTCGGTTCTATCCCAGATACACAATGTACATTAAAAGACACCGCAGCATCTCCGAGAAGCTGAGCACTTTGTAAAAAGTTAGCCGCCATAACCGGTTTGAAAACATTGAGCTCAAACTGCCCCTGCATACCCGCCACTCCGATTGTTACATCGTTACCTATAACCTGAGCACAAACCATTGTCATGGCTTCCACTTGCGTTGGATTCACTTTTCCCGGCATAATGGACGACCCCGGTTCGTTGGCAGGAATCGTAATCTCTCCGATGCCGCTTCGCGGGCCGGATGCCAGCATACGAATATCGTTCGCGATTTTATTAAGGGAAACGGCTACCTGTTTCAATGCACCGTGCGTTTCAACAAGGGCATCGTGCGCGGCCAGTGCTTCGAACTTATTTTTTGCCGTCACGAAAAGCAGGCCTGTGAATTCGGCAATGTATTTCGCAGCTAACCTATCGTAATCTTTTGGAGCATTCAAACCGGTTCCTACTGCTGTTCCACCAATGGCCAATTCTGCCAAATGAGGCAACGTGTTTTCAATAGCTTTTATGCCGTGTTCCAGTTGAGCCACGTACCCACTGAACTCTTGCCCCAATGTTAAAGGCGTTGCGTCCATAAAATGGGTGCGCCCGATTTTCACAACATCTGCCATTTCAGCAGATTTTTCCGCAATCGTTTTTTGTAACACGCGCAGTGCAGGCAATGTGACTTCGACAATTTTTTTGTAACAGGCAATGGACATAGCAGTAGGAAAAGTATCGTTGGAGGATTGCGATTTGTTTACATCATCGTTTGGTTGTAGTGTTTTTTCTCCTTCGCCAATTACTTTTCCGGAAATCTGATGAGCACGATTGGCTATCACTTCATTTACATTCATGTTACTTTGTGTACCCGACCCAGTCTGCCAGATAACCAACGGAAACTGATCGTCCAGTTTTCCTTCCAGTATTTCATCACACACCTGTGCAATCAAATCTCGTTTCTCTTGCGACAATACTCCTAATTTGCAATTGGCATATGCTGCACCTTTTTTCAGGTATGCAAATCCGTAAATGATTTCAAGAGGCATCGATGCCGGCTTTCCGATTTTGAAATTATGGAGCGAACGCTCGGTTTGAGCACCCCAAAGTTTATCGGCCGGGACTTCCACTTCGCCCATTGTATCCTTTTCGATTCTGTATTTCATCGGATTCTATGTTGTACTTCTACTGTTTGTTGTGAGTAAAAGCTTTTTGATTACCTTATAACAAAGAAACGATTTTTCAACCAAATATACAACTCAAAATAAGATACGATTGACACCTTGAATGCAAAGTTTAAGATCACAATCTGTGACCTTGAATGACGTATCATTCATTTTTCATATCTTTACGGTCATCATTGTCATTTCATAACAAATACGATGGATAAAAACAATACCTTACAACTTATTGGAAATAAAATCTACGAGATCAGAGGCCTGAAAGTAATGCTCGATTTCGATTTAGCTGAAATGTATGGGATGGAGACGAGTCAATTGAAACGCTCTGTTAGACGTAACTTCAAACGATTCGAAGGTGAAGACTTTATGTTTTCTCTCAATCAAACAGAGCTTAAATCACTGGAACACAGCATAAGATGCCAAAATGGCATCTTGCCTCCCGGAGGATTTAAATATGCTCCTTTCGCGTTCACCGAATTAGGTGTAGCCATGTTATCAAGTGTTCTCAATTCCGATATTGCAATTGAAGTTAACCGAAATATTATGCGTGCATTTGTTTCGATAAGAAAGCTTTTATTGAACTCTCCGGAAATTGATATAAAAGTCTTACAGCAAGATTTAAAACAACTTAAAGAAAATATCGAAGAAATGTTTGCCGATCAAAACGATATTAATGAAGATACCCGAATGCAAATGGAACTTATTAATGAGGCCATTGCTGAATTGCAAGTGAAAAGCAAAACTAGAAAGTCAGATGAAGTGGGATATCTTGCTTCTTTGAAGAGGCAAAATAAATAAAAAGTTAAAAAAACAAAAACATATTGCATTTTACTTTTTTACGATTACTTTTGCATCAAATTAATTCAAAAATGAATATTATTCTTACAAACGGATATTGGTGGTGCTACTTACAACTCAAACAATCGTAAGGAAAGCAGTCGTATCTACAAGTGTAAGAACTAAATAAACAAGAAATAGAAAAGCCTGTCGCACCTGCGACAGGCTTTTTTTGTAAGAATCAAACAAAAACAACAAAATATGCAGAAATTCTTAGTGGACAAATTGGGATTTTACGGTGAATTCGGAGGAGCTTATATTCCCGAAATCCTTCACCGATGCGTGACCGAACTTCAGGATTCGTATCTCGAAATCCTGGAAAGCGAAACATTTAAGAAAAATTTTGAACAACTGCTTCGCGATTATGTGGGCAGGCCATCACCGCTTTACCTCTCGAATTATCTTTCCGAAAAGCACGGTTGCAAAATCTATCTCAAACGTGAAGACTTAAACCATACCGGAGCTCACAAGATCAACAACACCATCGGACAAATATTAATCGCGCAACAAATGGGCAAAACACGCATCATTGCCGAAACCGGCGCAGGCCAACACGGTGTTGCAACAGCAACTGTTTGCGCGCTTATGCAAATGCCCTGCACAGTATACATGGGTAAAACCGATGTGGAACGTCAGGCTGTGAACGTGAAGAAAATGGAGATGCTTGGCGCAACAGTCGTTCCGGTAACATCGGGAAATATGACATTGAAAGATGCTACCAACGAAGCCATCCGCGATTGGTGCTGCAATCCGGTTGACACGCATTATATCATCGGTTCCACCGTCGGACCGCACCCCTACCCCGATATGGTCGCCCGATTGCAATCGGTTATCAGCGAAGAAATACGCAAGCAGCTGTTGGAAAAAGAAAACCGTGCGGTTCCCGATTATCTTTTTGCCTGCGTAGGCGGAGGAAGCAACGCTGCCGGAACCATTTACCACTTTCTGAACGACGATGATGTAAAAATAGTACTGGCCGAAGCAGGCGGAAAAGGAATAGACAGCGGAGAATCGGCCGCTACCATTCAAATCGGTTCCGTCGGAATCATTCACGGATGCAAAACGCTGGTGATGCAAACCGAAGATGGTCAAATAACGGAGCCTTACTCGATTTCCGCCGGATTGGATTACCCGGGAATCGGCCCCATCCACGCCAATCTGGCAACAAAAAAACGTGCTCAGGTTATAGCCGTAAACGATGACGAAGCCCTGAAAGCCGCTTTCGAACTCACCCGTTCTGACGGAATTATCCCTGCGCTGGAATCTGCTCACGCACTCGCTGCGCTCGATAAAGTCAGCTTCAAGCCATCTGATGTGGTTGTGCTTACTCTTTCGGGAAGAGGCGAAAAAGACCTGGAAACTTATTTTAAATACGAATCAACAATTCAATAGATATGATTTACCAATTCAAAACCAACTGCAAAAAGGTAATGGGCGATTTGCATACGCCGGTAAGCCTTTACCTCAAAATTCGCGATGCGTTTCCCCAATCGGCTTTGCTGGAAAGTTCCGATTATCACGCCAACGAAAACAGCACATCGTTCATCGGATTAAAACCGATTGCCTACATCGATATAAATCGTGGCAATTGCATAGAAACCTACCCTGATGGCACGATCGTTAAGAACAGAATATCGGAAAGTTATACGATTTCAGATGCGCTGAATAACTTTATCAAAAACTTTAATATCGACGGAAATAACACTTCTTCGCTGGGACTTTTCGGTTACACAACATTTAACTGTGTAAGATATACTGAAAACATTGATATTAAAGAGAGCACTGAAGACCGAAACGATGCACCCGATATGCGCTACATCTTGTACAAATACCTGATGGTTTTTAATCACCAGAAAGATGAACTCACCCTTATCGAACTGCTTGCGGATGACGAAGAAAGCGGATTATACAAGGTAGAAAACCTCATAAATGCGCGAAACTTTGCATCGTACGATTTCTTTACCGAAGGCGAAGAATCGAGTCCCATAACCGACGAGCAGTTTAAGGCTTACGTTAGGCAGGGCGTTGAACATTGTCATCGTGGAGATGTGTTTCAAATAGTGCTTTCGCGGCGCTTCGCGCAAGGGTTTTCGGGCGACGATTTTAAGGTGTACCGTGCACTGCGTACCATTAATCCTTCACCATACCTGTTCTATTTTGATTTTGGCGGATTTCGCATTTTCGGTTCGTCGCCCGAAACGCATTGTCAGATAAAAGGCAGAACAATCAGCATCGATCCGATTGCCGGAACCGCCAGGCGCACGGGAAACCTACAGGAAGATGCAGAAGCCACCGAACGCCTGAAAGATGACCCGAAAGAGAACGCCGAGCACGTGATGCTGGTGGATTTGGCACGTAACGATCTGAGCCGGAACGCACATAAAGTGAAACTCGATTTCTACCGTCAGGTACAATATTATTCACACGTAATTCATTTGGTTTCGCGCGTGAGCGGCACGCTCGATGAGGGCGTAAATCCCGTTCAGGCATTTTTCGATACATTTCCGGCAGGAACTTTGTCAGGCGCACCTAAAGTAAGAGCCATGCAATTGATTTCCGAAATAGAAGAACACAACCGTGGTGCGTATGGCGGTTGTATCGGCTTTATCGGGTTCAACGGCGATATTAATCAAGCCATCACTATTCGCACGTTCGTGAGCCGCAACAACCAACTTTGGTATCAGGCCGGAGCAGGCATTGTTTCACAAAGCGTGGATGAAAACGAACTTCAGGAAGTGAACAACAAACTGGGTGCTTTGAAAAGAGCCATTGATTTGGCGGCAAAGCTTCACAATTAAATCTTTAAAAGGATGAAAATTCTGATATTCGACAATTACGATTCGTTCACGTACAACCTGCGACACGTTATTAAATCGCTCGGATACGATGATATTGATGTTATCCGTAATGATAAAATCAAACTGGACGAAGCCGGCAAATACGATAAGATTATTCTTTCGCCCGGTCCGGGAATTCCGGAAGAAGCAGGAGATTTATTGCAATTAATCCATCGGTATGCAGCGACAAAAAGCATTCTCGGGGTTTGCCTGGGGCATCAGGCTATCGGGTTGAGTTTTGGAGCAAAGCTGGAAAATACACCGATGGTTCATCACGGCGTACAAACACCCATCGAAATCATTGCTGCCGATTATATTTTCAATAAACTTCCAACTGAAATGGAAGTGGGCAGATACCATTCGTGGATCGTATCAGATAAAAACTTTCCATCGGGTTTGGAAATTACAGCAATTGATGAATCGGGTAAAATAATGGCGCTAAAACACAAAACACTTGACGTTCACGGCGTACAATTTCATCCCGAATCGGTTCTTACGCCATTGGGTGAAAAAATTATCAAAAACTTTTTAGAAAAATGAAACACATATTAATCAAACTGTTGGATTATCAATATCTCAGCCGCGAGGAATCACGCGAATTATTGGTTGCTATTGTGAAAGGCGATGTACCCGAAACACAAGTTTCAGCCATCATTACCACATTCTTAATGCGTAGCATTTCGGTGGAAGAAGTGCTCGGTTTTCGCGAAGCATTGGTTGAAATGCGCGTTTCGGTCGATTTAAGCGAATACAAGGCAATCGATATCGTTGGCACGGGCGGCGACGGAAAAAATACGTTCAACATTTCTACGACAGCGTGTTTTGTGGTTGCCGGAGCCGGATATCCGGTGGTAAAGCACGGCAACTATGGCGCTACTTCGGTCAGCGGATCAAGTAACGCCATGGAATTGCAGGGCGTTAAATTCACAACCGATATCAATGTGTTGCGTAAAAGCATCGAAACGTCCAACATTGCCTATCTTCATGCGCCGTTTTTCAGTCCTGCACTCAAAGCGGTTGCACCGGTGAGAAAAAGCCTTGGGGTGAGAAATTTTTTCAACGTATTGGGGCCGCTTATCAATCCATCCGACCCTGAATATCAGATGCTGGGCGTTTACGATTTATCGATGTCGCGGCTATACAGTTACATTTATCAGGCAAGCAAAAAGAAATTCGGCATCGTTCACAGCTTAGACGGTTACGACGAAATTTCGCTCACAGGGCAATTCAAAGTTGTTTCCAACAAAGGCGAACAGCTGTTTATCCCCGAAGAATTGGGTTTCAACCGGATAAAACAGGAGGAAATTTTTGGCGGAAACACGGTAGAAGAAGTGGTTTCGGTTTTCAATAAAGTGCTTAATTGTGATGCAACCCCGTCACAAATGGATGTGGCAATTGTGAATGCAGCATTCGCTATACAGATAATAGAAACCGAAAAGTCGATTACTGAGTGCATTGAAATTGCCAGAGATTCACTCTATGGTAAAAAAGCGTTGAACGCGTTGAAGAAATTTGTGGAAGTGAATAAGTAATAACCCCTAAATCCCCTAAAGGGAACTTGGACAACAACAACTTATTAAAGGTAGTCATAAACAAAGAAATGCAAAGTAAAAATACACATATTAATGATTCAAAGTCTGAAAAAGCCCCCTTCAGGGAGTTGGGGGTAGACGTTTTAAGTGAAATAATCGCTCACAAACGAAAAGAGGTAGCGGAACAAAAAAGCAAGGCTTCTTATGCCCAATTAGAGCGAGAACTGACGAATTGCAATTTACCTATTTACTCGTTAAAAAACGCTTTGCTACAATCCGATACAGGGATAATTGCCGAATTTAAACGCCGCTCACCAAGCAAAGGATGGATTAATCGGAATGCCGATACGGGAATAATTACAATAAGTTATGAAGCTGCCGGCGCATCGGCGTTATCGGTGTTAACCGATAAAAAGTATTTTGGAGGAACGCTTGCCGATTTGCAGACTGCGGCTAAGAATGTAAAAATTCCGGTAATGCGGAAGGAATTTATCGTGGACGAATATCAGATTTTACAAGCCCGGGTATCGGGAGCAAGCGCCATTTTGCTCATTGCTGCCGCTTTGACAGTTGAAGAAAGTTATCGGTTTGCCCGATTTGCGAAGCAATTGAATTTGGATGTTTTGCTGGAACTTCACGATGAAAAAGAGATAGAGTATGTTTCGCAAGAAAACACCATTATCGGCATTAACAACCGGAACTTAGGTACTTTTGTTACCGATTTGGAGAAGTCGTATAAAATGATTGAGCTTTTGCCCAAAAGTGCTGTTTTGGTATCAGAAAGCGGAATTTCCGATCCAGAAACGGTAAAAGAATTACGAAAGGCGGGTTATAAGGGTTTTCTTATCGGGGAAAACTTTATGAAAACGGATAATCCGGGTAAATATCTGGAAGAATTTATTAAGAATGTAATTCAATAGATATTCGATTGCTATTTAATAGTAAAATTCGTTGTTCCGTTGAATATTTAACACCACGATGAATTACAGGAACGCAGTGACTGAATAACTACCAAATAACGCAAAGCGAATAACTTTTTTATAGTATGATTATTAAAGTATGCGGAATGAGGGATGCCGAAAACATCCGTGATATTGAAAAACTAGGTGTAGATTGGATGGGATTTATTTTCTATCCGAAATCGCCACGATTTGTATCGGAAATTCCGGCTTATCTTCCCACGAGAGCAAAACGAGTGGGCGTTTTTGTTAATGAATCAATAAAAAATATTTTGAAAACCGTAAAGCTGTTTCAACTGGATTTCGTGCAACTTCACGGTGACGAATCACCTGAATTTTGCGATGAAATAGGCGACAATGGATTAAAAATAATTAAAGCATTTAGCATCGAGAACGAATTTCCTTCAGAAAAAGTAAACACCTATCACGGCAAATGTGATTATATCCTTTTCGATACTAGAACGAACTTACACGGAGGATCGGGCAAAAAATTCAATTGGGATATTCTTTCCGATTATCGCGGAGAAACGCCCTTTTTATTGAGTGGGGGCATTTCACCTGATGACATCCACGCCGTAAAATCTTTCTCACATCCTAAATGTATCGGAATAGACATCAATAGCAAATTTGAAATCGGCCCTGCATTGAAAGATGCGGAATTAGTGAAACAGTTTATTGATAAGATAAGAGAACCAAGACTAATAGACAATAGACTAGTAGATAATTAGACTTTTAGAGAATCAGCCGCTGTCTCTGAACTCGAAACACGTAACCTAAAACGCAAAACAAAAAGATTATGAACAGAATAGATCAACTTTTCCAACAAAAAAAGAAAAATATTTTATCAGTGTACTTCACCGCCGGATATCCAAACCTCAACGATACCGTTCTGGTAATTCAATCGCTCGAAAAAAACGGTGTACAGTTAATTGAAATCGGTATTCCTTTCAGTGATCCGATGGCCGATGGCCCTGCAATTCAGGCATCTGGAACGCAAGCTCTCAAAAACGGAATGAGTCTGCGAGTGCTCTTCGAGCAACTATCGAAAATCCGATCTTCTGTACAAATTCCGTTGGTATTGATGGGGTATTTGAATCCCATTCTTCAATTCGGATTTGAAAACTATTGCAAAAAAGCTTCGGAGTGCGGTGTCGACGGCCTTATTATTCCCGATTTACCTTTCTCCGAATATATGGAATCTTACAAACCAGTTACCGAAAAACACGGTTTGCATATGATTATGCTTATCACCCCAGAAACATCAGATGAAAGAATTCGACTTATCGATGAAAATACCGGCGGATTTATCTATATGGTTTCATCGGCATCGGTTACGGGAGCAAAAAACACTTTCAGCGATAACAACATAGCCTATTTCCGCCGTGTAAATGCTATGCAGCTAAAAAATCCGCGATTAATCGGTTTCGGTATTTCCAACAAAACCACCTTCGATGCTGCTTGCGAAAATGCTTCGGGAGCAATTATCGGCAGTAAATTTGTTTCATTGTTGGGTAGCGAAAAATCGGTTGACGAAGCCGTTGAGAAACTAATTACAGCAATTACCACACAGTAATTTGCAAATATTAATTGCTAATTTTCAACAATCAGCTACCTTTGCGTAATTTTTCATTCGGGATAAAAGTTACGCAGAAAAATCCATGCCTTTTCAATCACACATCGGGGAAATAGCTTCGTTGCTCACGGCAGTTTGCTGGACATTAAGCGCACTCTTTTTTCAAAAAGCGGGAGCTAAAGTCGGCTCGTTATCGGTAAATATCATCCGTATTTTTCTGGGAATTCTGTTTTTAGGAATTACCACATTCTTCACCCGTGGGATGTTTTTCCCGATGGATGCCACGTCCTACAACTGGTTTTGGCTGGGATTGTCGGGAGTGGTAGGCTTCTTTCTGGGCGATCTTTTTCTGTTTAAATCTTATACAATAATCGGTTCGCGCACATCGCAACTTATTATGAGCCTTGCTCCGATGATAACGGCAATTATCGGCTGGCTTTTTCTGGCTGAAATTCTTTCCGCGAAAAGTATTTTGGGAATTGTCGTAAGTATTTCAGGAATTGTGATTGCCGTTGCAGGGAAAAAACTGAAACTTAACGTTCCGCTCAAAGGTTTTCTGTTTGCGCTCGGCGGCGCTTTAGGCCAAGCCGTTGGATTGGTATTGAGCAAAAAAGGGATGGGAGATTACGATGCGATTGCTGCCACACAGATTAGAGCAATCTTTGGATTCGTTTGTTTTTTCCTGCTGGTAACTTTTTTGAAAAGATGGCGACGGGTTTCGATGGCTGTAAAAGACCACAAAAGTATGAAATCGATATCGCTTGGCGCTATTTTCGGGCCATTCGTGGGTGTAGCGTTATCGCTTTATGCCGTACAACACACCCACACCGGAATTGCTGCCACGTTGATGGGGCTGGTTCCGATTTTTATTATTGTGCCTTCGGCACTTATGTTTAACGAAAAGATTACCGCCCGACAGGTTATTGGAGCAGTGATAAGTATTGCGGGAGCAAGTATTTTCTTTTTGTGAAAACCTATCTTGGTACTTCATTATTCTTTCCGTCAAACGGCGGAGTTTCAATTATTTTAGTGGCGTGTGACATAGATCCGAGAAAACCGATTCCGTTGTGTACATTGGTAAAAGTAATTTTGGGCTCCGAAATATATCCAAGCTCTAAGTCATACCCCGATTTTTCATTCGCTTTCAAGTATGAATAATAGTCTTTAGAAAGAGAGTAAACCCTCACTTCCACCGGCGGATTTAGGACTTCATGACTTATGTACTTTCCCACGGAACTACCCTCTTCCGGTTCTTCAAACTCCACTTTTGTAGTGTAATACCACATGGTTGTAACATTTAAAGCATAACCATTATCCTTAAATAAATTATCTGTAAAAGCAGTTGAATTGCTAAATAAATTATTCTCAATGAGAAGTCTTTCAAGGAAAGAATTTTTAGGGTCTTTCGCGAAAATAGGATCATCACCTGTGCCGACAGATAATTCCCTGGGAACATTTTCAAACTCCGGAATATCCGAAGGCTCTAGTTTATACAAACTCAGGAGAAAATACTGTGGTTCATCGCCTTTTGTTTTTTTAATATTAATGTGCAAGCGCATAATTCTGAAAAAAGGCTCATAGGATATTTCAGGAATTTGAATGTTATACACGCCATATCCTCCATACTTGCTCCAAGGAATTGTATAATAATTATTACTCCCGGATTGCAACATTTCAAGATAAGTGGTTGTATCTACTCTCTCGATTGTAGGAGGAGCAGGGATAACGGTTTCAGCCCAAGCAGTTTCCAAACCCGGAGCTTTTGCTTCGATACGGACACGGTCGCCAATTTTAGCGTGAGCCTCGGAACGAAAATAAGATGTCCCTCTTCGAGATTTATACGCCGTATTGTCAATGCTTTGAAGTTGCATTTTCTCGATAAATTCTCCGTTGATGTGCAATTCTACCGAAGCATCTTTTAAAAGCGGCGCCATACTGTCGATATCGTTAAACAGGAAACTTTTGCTGATGGATACATAAATTGGTTTGTCGGGCTCGATGGTTCCGTTCATTACAATTAACGGCTTTTCATTAGAAAAATCTACTTCAAGTATACGCTCGCAAGATGCCAATAGCATAATTACTAACGAGAGATTCAGATATATAATTCTTTTTTTCATTAACCTAAAACTTTAAACGTCAAAACTTATAAGTGTAAGAAAACGATGGGATTATTGGGAAAATGCTGAAGCTTTTGAAAATGGGTTTGCCCTCTGTTTCTATGCTTGCACCACCCTGAACCGGAGTACTAATAACTTCATTTGTAGGTATTATTAGAAACGAGTTGTGATGCGAATATGCATTATAAAGACTCAAATTCCAAATTCCCATCCGCCCTTTCTTTTTGTAACGATAATAATTGAAACTTAAATCGAGCCGATGATATGCCGGCATTTTGTAATTATTGCGTTTGGCAATATACTCCTTTTCTTCTCCGTTTTCAAAGTATTTTTGCATTGCCATCGTTGTCCAGTTTCCGGTAGAGTAAACCCACGATGCGCTTGCATCGAATTTTTTGCCAAACTTATGCATCACCACTGCGTTTATTTTGTGGCGGTTATCGTACTTTGCCGGATAAATGCGACCACGATTTATTTCGCCGTTCGGAAACTGACGATTAGACCACGAAAGCGTGTAACCCAACCATCCCGATGTGTTTCCAAAAGTTTTGTTCGCCATCAGTTCCATACCGTACGATTTGCTTAAGCCTTGCGCTACGCGCTGTTCCCAGTTGAGATTGCTCATGAAAATATTTGCTCCGTCTTTATATTCCACTTGGTTTTTCGACGATTTGTAATAACCTTCTGCCGAAAGATCGAATCCGTGCCAACGACCGAAAACACCTGCCGAAAATTGATGCGAAACCATCGGTTTAATGTTTTTAGTAATGGGGACCCATAAATCGTTGGGCAAACTCAAATAACTGCTTTGCAGCAAATGAACATATTGATTCATTTTTCCGTACGATGCTTTTAACGACCAATCGTCGGTCAGCAAATAACGCGCCGAAACACGCGGTTGAAGGCTCAAATAAGATTTCCCTTGTACGAGAAAACCCGAGAGGTGCAAACCGGCATTCACTTTCAACTTCCGATTAATATCGATTTCATCTTCAGCGTATAGTGACAGTTCTTTCACCAAAACACGTTCATTGGCAAACGTAACGGTGTCGGCTCGCTTCTCAACATCATCTTCTGCCGATGATATTACTCCACTTTGTTCGGGACGAAATTTATGGTTTAACAACGATGTGCCGAAACGAACATAATGATTGCTTACCGGCGTGTAATCAAACTCCAACCGATAGCCGATATCCTGAATTCCGGAACGATAACTTGCCTCGCCGTTTGTTTTACTGGTCTGTATTGTGGTTTGGTCTGAATTTTCTTCCGAAATTGTCAGCACTCTTTTCTCATTCTCTTTCGTTAGAATGTCCGATGAATATCGGCTATAAACAAGCGTTGCATTGGAAAATAATTTGCTGTTTATCGCATAAGCCCAATTGAGTGAAGCCATACGAGTACCCCAACCCATATCAAAATTATTTTTGCTCTCACTTCTCACGTGATGTGTATTGAATGGCGGATTTTCAGGGTCGTAAGTTCCCTGCAAGTTATAAGAACGTTCATTCTTTGAATCCACATTCAGGAACAGTTTGTCTTTTCCGTCATAAACACTCAGATAAAGCCGGCTCTTGTCTGAAAACTTATGATTTATTTTGGCATTGAAGTCGTAAAAATAGTATCCTGCATCGGTATTGTCATAACTGTCCGGTTTTTCCTTTTTTTCTTTTTTCGATGCGTAACGTAAAGCAGGGCGCAGTATCAAATCGAGATAAGTGCGGCGGAGAGATACATTAAACGATGTTTTATCTTTTATAATCGGTCCTTGGAGATTGAATCGCGAAGAAATTAACCCGATGGATGCCGTTCCCGAAAAATCGCGCATGGAACCGTCATTCATCCGCACATCCACCACAGAAGAGAGTCTCCCGCCGTATCGGGCAGGAAAACTACCTTTGTAAAAATCCATTGTTTTTACCGCTTCGGGATTGAATGTGGAAAAAATTCCGCCCAAGTGGCTTACGTGATACAGCGGATTCCCATCGACCAAGTACAGGTTTTCATCCAAATTTCCACCGCGAACGTACATTCCCGCGATTCCTTCGGTTCCGGCCGCTACGCCGGGCATGAGTTGCAGCGATTTAATCACATCTTTTTCTCCCAAAAACGAAGGTAACGCTTGCAACGTTTGCACGTTGAGCGTTATTTTTCCGGTTTCGGCACTGTGCAGCGGCGCTGTTTGTTTACCCTCAATCACCACTTCCTGAAGCAGCGACGAGGGTTGGAGAAAAAAATTGATTACAGTGTCATTCTCTGACACAAAAGAAATTTCGTGCGACGAATATCCCACGTAACTTCCTCTGAGACGAACTTCGCCGGGCGGAAGCGAAAGGCTGTAAAATCCGAAATTATTGCTCACGGCACCTTTTTGCGACAGAAAATCGAAAACATTGGCAGCAATTAGCGTTTCGTACGAACCGGACTCGTGAATAAATCCGCTGATGGTTATATTTTTGGGGCGTTCTTTCAGAATAATGTGCTTGCCACGAATGATATATTGTATGCGGCTCTTTCCGAAAACGGCATCCAAAACCGTTTCGAGCGATGCGCTTTCAACCGTTACGGTTACCGGTGGAAAATCTTTTAACAGCGCAGAATTGTATGAAAATGTGTATCCGGATTGTTTCTCAACTTCCTGCAATACTTTTTCAACAGCTTGTTTGTTTGTTTTTAGTGAGATTTTTTGCTGTGCCGTTGCTCCCGTGTGGAAGCAAACAGCCAGCAAAATAAAGATAGTGTAGTGTTTCATTTGAAATTTACGATTTGCGGTTTTGGACTTTCGGTTTATTTAAATCCATAACCAAGGCTTATACCAAACCATGCGGGACTAAATCCGGATTTTGAAATCAACGGATTCCAATTTATCTGAAACATAAATCCGTTGCGTAAAGGCTGAAAACGATAACCTAACGAGAGATACCCGGCAAACCCAAAGCCTTCAGCATCTATAAAAGCTCTTTCTCCTGTAGTATTAATTGTTCCGTTTCCTTGTACTGAGGCATAGATTGGCAATAAGCCGATACCGGCAAGAAACGAACTGCGTTTTTTGCCCACTAAGTAATTGAATTCTAACGGAACAGTTATTATTCCTATGTGTGCAGGTTCGCCATAATCATCTGTCCCATTTAAGTTAGCGCCACCAATGCCGGCACGAAAACCGATACCGTCCATTCTTCCACGTTGTAATCGCATATCGTAGTTGACACTTCCCAAAAGTCCTGCTCCAAGTCCTTCAACAAAAATGTTTTTGTAAAAACCGTCGAAAGCGGGTTGGGTCGAATTGTATACTTCTGTTTGAGCAAAGGTGGCACCGGCAACAAGTATGCCGATGAATAATAAAAATAGCTTTTTCATATAAATAGTAGTTTGTTTAATTTTCAATTTTTACATGTGTGTCGAGGGTTAAATTGATAATATTAATAATTTCGATAACGCTTTTTTGTGTGAAAGACGATGTGAAAGTGAGTGTTGCCTCTTCTTCGGGCAATTCTAATTTTACATTATAGAAATGCGATAACACGAGAACGACTTCTTTGAGTTGAGCATTGTTGAATGTTAATGATTTGCTTTTTCCATTAATTTCCATCATCGCATCGGGAGAAGTAACTTTCACATTTTCGTTTTCCGCGGTGTAATGTACGATCATTCCGGCGGTGCATAATAGCGGAATAGCAGGACTATCGGGCGTAAACTGCACTTTCCCCGATGCAACATTGAGCCGCGTTTCATTTTCACCGGCCTCAACCGTAAATTCTGTACCCAGCACGCGAACTTCCGCCGTCGGCGTGGTTACGATAAACGGTTTTTCTTCGTCTCGGGCAACGGCAAACGATATTTCGCCCGTCATGGAAACACGGCGCTCGACTTTATCGAAATCTTTCTCGTATTCCAACTCGGCTCCTTTTTGCATATTAATCCGGGAACTATCAGGAAGCATAAAAACTGTGTTATCAGTCTTGGCAACGAGTGTTTCCGAAGAAGAAGTGAACAGAATCCCGATACCGATAATTAAAACCGCAATTGCGGCTGCCGCAGCGATGAGCGGAAAGAGACGCACACGTTGGGGTTTGCCCAATTCGGGAATGGATGTTGATAACTTTTTCCATCCTTCTTTGGAATCAAAAGTGTTGGGCTTGTAGTGCTTGGTTACAAATTCAATACGTTTGTCTATATGTTTGAAATTATCAGTCATTTGATGTTTTCTATAGCTAAGATGCAAAAAGGCAAGAAATCCCTCACTAAAAGAGAAAAATTTTAAGCAAAGAAGAAAAGATAGGCTTTAAAATCTTTCGCGCGAAGCGATTGCATGGCGCGCAAAACGTGATTTTCAACAGTTTTTACGGTCAATCCGGTTTGTTCGGCAATATCTTTGTATCGCATTCCATCGCGTTTAGCCATCAGAAATATTTCGCGACGGCGTTCGGGTAATTCGTCAATCATTTTCCAGATTCGGGCTTCCATTTCGGCACGCTCCATTTGTTCGTCCTGCGATAGAAAATCTTGATTGGGAAGTTCTTCGAGCGATGTTGTGGGTTTGGCATCGCGGATTTTCGTAAGGCAATTGTTGCGAACGGCAGTGTAAAGATACGCTTTTATCGATTTTATCGTTTTCAGGTGCTCTCTTTTATCCCACAAACTCACAAAAGTTTCCTGTACAACATCCTCTGCTTCATCGGCATCATTCATAAAATGCAACGCGTGCAAACAAAGCTGACGATAATAGTTGTGATAATATACAGAAAACTGTTTTTTTGAAATTTGCATCGATTGGTACTAATAGAATTAAGGTGCAAAAGTAGTAAAAAAGGTGGAAATGTTAAAAAGGAAAATCTTTTGAACTCACCTCATCCCGTCATGAGTATAATTGACTTTACTCTGACGTTTAACTTAAAATTACACAATCTTATCGTACGGCAACGAAGCAATAACATCTGAGATTTTTGCCAACCCTTCTTTCAGCGGTTTCGAGACCATTCCTTTAACAAACGGATTAAGATCGGCACGAAGTGTTATTTTCATTTTAGTATCTTTTTCGGCTTTCTGAACAAGCTGAATCCACAGAAAAACATCAAAGGGCAGATTTTCCGATTTAAATTTCACCAGTTTGTTAGGTTCGCGCTCCACTACATTGAAACGCACTTCACCTATAGGATCAACACGGAACGAGCAGGAATCGCTGTCGAATTTGAAATCCTTGATTTTGTCTTCGGGAATCTGGTCTTTAATCAAATCGAGCTTGCTCAAATCTGAGAGCACACGAAAGACATCCGCATTGTTGTGAGATATGGTTTTTATATCGCTTGTAAACTCGGTCATTTATTCGTTTTCTTTGTTTGTCCCCAATTTTCGGGATTTTTACGCCAGTCTTGCAATGTTTTCAGTTCCGATTCTGCGATGTAATCTATCCGGAGCGCTTCGTCTAAAATTGCATCGTAAGTGGTTAAGGTTGTCAGTTCAACCCGTGCTTCTTTCATTGAGGTTTTTGCTTTAGGGAAACCGTAAGTAAAGATGGCAACCATCCCAATAACATCTGAACCACTGTTTCGAATGGCCTCAACGGCTTTCAAGCTACTTTGTCCTGTGGAAACGAGGTCTTCCACCACCACTACTTTTTGTTTGGGCCTTAGATCGCCTTCGATAAGATTTTCCAGTCCGTGTCCCTTCGGTGCAGACCGAACGTAAACAAACGGAAGTCCAAGCACGTCGGCTACAAGCGCTCCCGGAGCAATGGCACCGGTGGCAACGCCGGCAATGGCTTCCACCTGCGGATATTTTTCAAGAATAACACGACCAAATTCTACTTTTATGAAATTTCGGATATCGGGATACGACATAAGCTTCCGGTTGTCGCAGTAAATGGGCGATTTCCATCCCGACGCCCAGGTAAACGGATTGGAAGGTTGCAACTTTATAGCTTTTATTCTGATAAGCTTTTCTGCTGTTAATTTTTCTACGATGTTCATTATTCAACTTTTTTATCTGAAACTTTAAACGAAACACAAAAATAGTATTTTAAAAGGAAAAATAGGGTATGATTGGATGGAAAAAGTAACTACCCTGTTCCGGTAGAATCAGAATCTTCAATCACCACCTCACTGTCGATTTCCTACAAAACTTCACCCAGTGTTGCGATACTTATTTTTATACCCGAACTTTTAAGCAGTGCATAAGCACAAGCCTCAAGTGTAGAGCCTGTGGTAATTATGTCATCTACCAATAAAACGTGTTTGTTAGCAAATAGCTGTGGATGACAAACATCAAAAATATCTTTTACGTTTTCCCAACGTTGTGTTTTGGTTCGTGTGGTTTGTGTGGGATTGAAAATGGAACGAATCAGATTTCCACTCGATACAGGAATAGATGTGGCTTCCGACAAACCATCGGCAATCATTTGTGCTTGATTGTAACTTCTTTGTTTTTGCTTCTTGGGATGAAGAGGAACAGGAACGATAAAATCGATGGTTTTGATAAACTCACTTCCCAGCAAATCTTTACCAAACAGTTTTCCCAGCAGAACACCGATTTCTTTCTTGTTATTGTATTTGAGTTCACGTATAAGCGGTTGCAAAACACCTTTCTTTGAATAAACACAAAAAGTTGCCACTCGTTCGAATGGAAATCTGCCCGCCAAAAGGGTTTCGGCAAGATTATCGGGTTCGTTGAAATTGTTGGTTCTGGGAAGTTTGTGTAAACATTGCAAACAGACCCCTTCTTCGGATGGCAGAAGCTTGTTGTCGCAAACCGGACAGCAGTTCGGGAAAAATAAATTTGAGAGTTCGTTTAAAACAATTTTCAGATTCATTTAGTCGTCCTCCGGAATTGTACCCAAACACTTCAAAATATCCCGCATCAAAAATCCTCTGCTTAACCCAAATCGAATGACTTTCATCCGTTTATCGTACTCCGATTTTCCTTTTACAGATTTCAGTTTCTTTTCCAATAAAGGTTTTAACGATTGAGTAAGCAACTCGTCGGAAAATTCTTCGAATGCTTCGTTAATTGTTTCCTGCGGAATTTGTTTTTGCCGTAAGGCAAATTCAATCTTGGTTTTTCCCCACTTGCTGAAACGAAGTTTGTCGTTGATGAAACTGTGAGAGAATCGGGTATCGTCGATGTATTTTTGTTTATGCAGAAGAGCCATGATACGATTGATTACATCATCTTCAAGACTCAATCGTTGCAACTTTTGTCTGATTTCAAACGAACAACACTCTTTCATGGAACAGATTCTCGCCATGCGTTGGTAAGCGTTTTTCTCAGAAATTGGTTTGCGCTCTTTTTGTTCCATAATCTACCTTTTTTCGGCTTTTATCATCCGCTCGTTTCCCGAAATATCTTTTCTTCGTTCGATATTTTTGAATCCTTTTTTTTCCAGTAAACGGACTACGCCTTCTCCTTTCTCACGATTCATCTCAAAAAAAAGCTTACCACCTTTGTTGAGATTTTTCAATGCTAAATCCGATATTTTTTCGTAAAAAATCAATGAGTTGTCATCTGGAACAAAAAGCGCTACATGCGGCTCAAAGTTTAGCACGTTTTCTTCCATATCGTTTTTCTCCGACTCGGTTACGTACGGCGGATTACTGACAATAATATCGAAAACCTCATCAACGTTTTGTAACTGTAAAATATCTTTCTGCGAAAAACTCACAGTAACACCATTAATTTCGGAATTTTTTCGGGCGATCTCCAATGCCTCTTCTGAAATATCCCACGCATGAACTTCAGCAAAAGGTAGATTTTTTGCCAATGAAATGGCAATGCAGCTACTTCCGGTTCCAATATCCAGAATTCTGATTTTTTCGTTTTTTATTGTTTCTAAGATCCATTGTACCAACTCTTCGGTTTCGGGGCGGGGAATTAACACAGACCCGTTTATATGGAAAGTTAATCCGAAAAACTCAGTTTCACCCAAAATATATTGAATCGGGGTGAAATTCTTCAATTTACCGACAATTTCCACTATTTGCAACACCTGCGCATCGGATAAATTGTTAAATTTGCACGCTAAAATATCAGCAAAGGGTATTCCGACTCCTTTTTCAAGAATTAATCGCGTTAAACTGTTAATTTCACCTTCGGAATAAAGGTTTTCCAGTTCACCCTGGATGTATTTTTTCGGATTTTGCATCAGCGCCGATTTTTTATAAAACAAAGATAGAAAAAATGACGTTAGACGAGAAATTTATGTACCGCTGTCTGCAGCTTGCCAAAAAGGGTGAGGGTTTTGCTAAACCCAATCCGATGGTGGGCGCGGTAATCGTGCATAACGGACAAATTATCGGCGAAGGCTATCACAGACAATTCGGCGAAGCACACGCTGAAGTGAATGCAGTTAACTCGGTAAAAGACCCGTCGCTACTCTCGTCGTCAACCATGTACGTTTCGCTTGAGCCCTGCGCACATCATGGAAAAACTCCACCATGTGCTGAACTGGTAATCGAAAAGAAAATCCCAAAAGTGGTCATAGCCGTTTCGGATCCTAATCCGAAAGTATCGGGTAAAGGCCTTGAAATGATGCGTAACGCTGGAGTGGATGTTACTGCAGGTATCTTACAACAAGAAGCCGAAGAGCTAAACCGGGCTTTTTTCGTGAATCAGTTATACAACCGCCCTTATGTAATTCTTAAATGGGCACAAAGCGCCGATGGATTTATCGACCATAAACGTTCATCGGCTGAAGAAAAAGCTCCGGCGCAGATATCGAATGAGTTGACTCACAGTATCGTTCACAAGTTTCGCACTCAAGTGCAGGGAATAATGGTGGGAACGAACACGGCGCTTTTAGACAATCCTAAGTTGAACGTCCGCAAGTGGTTCGGCAACAATCCTGCACGAATCGTTATTGACAGGGATGCCAAGATTCCGTCCAACGCTGCGATATTTAACGATGATGCGAATGTTATCGTTTTTACTCAATCGGATTATCCGATTAAAAAAAATAATGTAAAACCTATTGTAATCAACTTCAATGAAGATACAAACATACAGATCTTGAAACATCTGTACGCTGAAAGAATATTTTCGGTGATCGTAGAAGGTGGTGCACGCTTATTATCCACCTTTATCGAAAAGAATATTTGGGACGAAGCTTACGTTGAAATTTCTGAAAAGAAACTTATTTCCGGTGTGGAAGCTCCCAAGATTTCTATGGATAATGCAATTATTAAAAAGTATTTAGATTCCGCTCAACATCATTTAAAGAATAAAATAACTCAAAATTTTCTTTAAATATTTACTTTGCTATGGTTTAAGCGAAAAATCTTTCTACTTTTGCAGAACTTAAACGTATTGTACAATATTTTTTGAAACAAATGACATTAAAATATCTCTACCAAACTGTTTCTATACTATTATGGGTCTTGATATTCTCCTCTTGCCTTAATTCAACGGAAAGCGATATTGAGCTATCTCACGATGCTCAGATTTATTCGTTTAGCATGTCCTCATCAAAAGACACAACCAGAGTACTTTCCGGAACAAAGTTTTCCATTGATCAGGTTAACAACAAGATTTTCAATCAGGACTCCCTACCTTATCTTTTTCATGTTGACAGCATTAAATTGAATATAGCCGGGAGAAACAATTACGCGGTTCCTAAAGTACTTATTATTCTGCAAGAAAAAGACAGTAGTTATTTATGGAACGGAAAGGACTCTGTTGCATTTAAACGGTTAAAGTCAATCGAGACAACTGCTGAAGACGGTAAAACTGTCAAATTGTATGAGTTTAAGGCCAATATTCACCAACAAGATCCCTATATTTTAAACTGGACACTGATGGCGCAAAACCATCTGATTGCCCCGGTTAACAAGCAAAAGACCATTCTGCATAATGGGAAATTTGTTACTTACTACAAATCCGGGTTAATGATTAAAGCATCATCTTCGTTGTTGTCAGATGGAAAAAGCTGGACGCCCTTAACAGTTTCGGGATTGCCTGTAACAGTAAAAATGAACACCATTTTCTCGATAACCGATGGCTCTGTTCCCAGGGTTTACGCTCAAGATGCTGACAACAGTATTTATACATCAACAGACGGGTTAATCTGGAGCAAGGTTACTTCCGGTTATCCGGTTATTTCCATATTCGGGAAACTGCCTTCGGCATCAGGAGAATTTGCGATACTTACTGCCGTAAACGATGCAGGAACACTTAAGTTTGCCACAACAAAGGACTTCATGACTTTTGTAGTGAAAAACGCCATCCCCGATAAAGATAACGAAGGTTACAACGAAACATTCCCTGTATCTGATTTTTCAGCCGTAAGCCTGGAGAATCCCACGGTCTTTTCTGCAAAATATATTATTCTTTCAGGTGGAAAAGATAAAAATAACATTGTGAACAATAAGCTTTGGATTATTAAGGAAAATGGAGATGAAATAACATATCTCGACACTCCGTCTTCTATAAATCTTCAGTTAAGCGAGTTATTCTTGTATGATAACAAGGTTTATTTGATGACTTTTGAAACAGGCAAAAACAAATTATATTACTCAAATTACGGGCTAGACTGGATATCAGGCGGAACAAGCCAAACTCTTCCCGATAACTTTGCAAGTAGAATAGATGCATCAGTAATCACTGATTCCAATAATTTTATCTGGATTTTCGGCGGAGAATCCGGCACACAGGTACAAATTGTTGATGTTTGGCGAGGAAGGCTCAATAAATTAGCGAAATAAAGAAGTTTTCCCGATACTTTAAAGGTAAATTTTTCGTTAGAAGAAGACAAACCAATAAGTTCAGCAATGAAAAAAAATAATTTTGTCTTTTTTCTGCTTTTTACTTCTGCGGTGTTTTCTGTCGGTAATATCAGAGCGCAGGAATACAAGCACGAAATAGGAGCAGCTCTGGGAACATCTTTCTATCTGGGCGATGCCAACAAAACGAAACTTTTTCTACATCCGGGAGTTGCCGCAGGAGTTTTGTACAGATACAACAATAATTTTCACTGGGCAATAAAAACTAACCTGCTTGCAGGTAAGATATCGGGAAATACGGAAGATGCACATAATGTTTTTCCGCTGACGCAACAAATATCGTTTGAAAGAACATTTATCGAATTAGGTGGACAGATCGAATTCAATTTTCTGCCTTTTAGTGATAAATTTTCATATAGGAATGCAAAGCCATACACACCGTATATTTTTACGGGAGCAGGCACAACTTTAGCGACAGGTGATAAACTGTTTTTTAACACAAACATACCGATAGGGATCGGGTTTAAATACAAAATAAAAGAAACACTGAACGCCGGACTGGAATTTTCCATGCGAAAATTGCTCGGAGATGATTTCGATGTGACAGAAAAAAATGCTGATCCAGACTTAGATTCTCCCTACGGCATAAAAAGTTGTTTTTTTAAAAACAAAGACTGGTATTCACTCACAATGATCACTTTGACATGGGATTTCGGACTCAGGAATGATCAGTGTTGTGACTAACTTAAGAAGCACAGAATATATATGTCATTACTTGACAAAATTGATAAAGAAAACATTCCTCAGCATATTGCTATCATAATGGATGGCAACGGAAGGTGGGCAAAATCCAAGGGTTTGGATAGAGCCGAAGGTCACAGAGAAGGAGCTGCATCAGTACGTAAAGTAGTAGAGGCGGCAACAAAAGCGAAAGTGAAATTTCTCACCTTGTATGCTTTTTCCACGGAGAACTGGCTCAGACCAGAAGAAGAGGTAAATACGCTGATGGAGTTAATGGTTTACATCCTTACAAAAGAAACGGACGATTTAATTAAAAACGGAATTCGGTTGCAATGCATCGGAGATATTCAACGATTGCCCGAAAAGACCAGAAACACATTAAATAGTTGTATCGAACAAACTTCGCAAGGAGCAAATCTGACCTTGGTTTTAGCTTTGAGTTATTCATCTCGCTGGGAACTGGCTAATGCAGTAAAAGCTATCTCCACCGATGTCAAAAACGGAATATTAGATGAGAACTCAATTACAGAAGAGACCGTCAGTGAATATCTAACCACAAAAGATATGCCTGAACTCGACTTACTCATCAGAACCGGAGGGGATATTCGCATCAGTAACTTCCTGTTGTGGCAGGCTGCATATTCCGAATTATATTTCACACGTGCTTTCTGGCCCGATTTCGATGAAGAGTGTCTTTACCAGGCTATACTGGATTTTCAGAAAAAAGAAAGACGCTTCGGTAAAACAAGTGAACAATTAGCAAAAGAGAACCAATAGATTTCGATATACAAGACTGTAAAAGTAACAGTTGAAGAGAAAGAAAAAAAAATCACAATGTTGAAGAAAACATTTTATTTAGTTGTACTATTTGTCATATTTTCGCAGGGAATGTCGTTTGGACAAGTAACAATCAACGACACTATCAAAACTGCATCTTCGCCGGATGTTCCTGTTGTTAATTACACAGCGACACCCAAAAAATACATTATTGCCGATATTGATGTCACCGGCGTTGAGGGTACTATGTATGAAGATCAAAAGTTCGTGTTGGTAGGTTTTTCCGGGTTGGCTAAAGGACAAGAGATCCAGATTCCCGGAGAAGAAATTACCAATGCCGTACAACGCTTTTGGAAACAAGGTTTATTTTCCGATATAAAAATTTTGCAGACTAAAATAGAAGGGGATAGTACGTGGCTCGAGATCAGGCTAACAGACAGGCCACGCGTATCAGATATTCGTTACATTGGAATGAAAAAAAGTGAACGAGACGATATTGAAAAGAAAGTATCCATGGTAAAAGGAAACCAAATTACCCCTAACCAAATAAATCAGGCAAAAGTAATAATAGAAAAATATTTTGATGAAAAGGGATTTGGAGATGCTGTAGTTTCCATTATGCAGCGTCCCGATGTAAGTGCACAAAACCAAGTAATCCTTGACATTGAAGTAGACAAAAAAGAAAAAATAAAGGTCAATAAGATCAATATCGAAGGAAATGAATCCATTTCGGATCGTGCACTCAAATGGGCGATGAAAAAAACCAATGAAAAGGGAAATATTCTTCATCTTTTCCGCACGAAAAAATTTGTTGAAGATCTTTACAAAGAAGACAAGAAGAACTTTTTGAATAAATACCACGAATTTGGTTACAGAGATGCAGAAATTGTTAGAGATTCAGTATACAAGAACGATGAGAAAACTGTAAATATCGATCTTGTAGTGGATGAAGGTCCGAAATATCATATCCGTTCCATCAACTGGGTGGGAAATACGCAGTACAATTCGGTCGATTTGGATAGAATGTTGAACATGAAGACCGGAGATATTTATAACCAGAAGAAATTGCAGGAAAGACTTATATCTGACGACGATGCAGCCATCAACCTGTATCAGAATAATGGTTATCTGTTTTCAAACATCGACCCGATTGAAATAAACATCGAAAACGATTCCGTAGATTTGGAACTTCGTGTAACAGAAGGTCCGAAAGCAACCATTAAGAAAGTAATTATCCAGGGTAACGATCGATTATATGAAGATGTTATCCGTCGTGAATTACGTACCAAGCCGGGGGCTGTTTTCAGTAAAGAAGATCTAATTCGTTCAGTACGCGAAATAGCTCAAACCGGACATTTCGATCCCGAAAACTTACAACCGGGGGTAAATCCAAATCCCGAAGACGGAACGGTTGACCTTACTTACCCATTAACTTCCAAAGGAAACGACCAAATTGAATTTTCTGCCGGGTGGGGAGTTACAGGGTTAGTAGGCAAACTAAGTCTGAAACTCAATAATTTCTCGTTAAGAAACTTAATCAACCGTGAAAATTACAAGGGAATTATCCCCCAAGGTGAAGGTCAAACGCTTATTTTAAGTGCACAAACGAACGGACGTTATTATCAGTCTTATCAATTCTCATTTATCGAACCCTGGTTTGGTGGCAAACGTCCCAATAACTTTTCATTAAGTGCTTACTACTCGAGATATACCGGACTTAACTCAGATTATTACACCCAAATGAATCCTTATTCATACGGTGGTTATGGTGGATATAGCCCTTACGGATACGGAGGTTATAGTCCGTATGGATATGGCGGATACAGTCCCTACGGATACGGAGGTTATGGCGGATACGGAGGTTACGGAGGCTATGGCGGGTACGGTTATCAGGATATGATGGAGTACTCCTACGACCCGAATCAGGTGTTCGAAATGATCGGAGCTTCCATTGGATATGGGAAAAGGCTGGAATGGCCGGACGATTATTTCCAGATCATGGCAGAGTTGGGATATCAACGATACAATCTCAAAAACTGGTCGTGGCAACAGTTTCCATTCCAAACCGGCTCAAGTAACAGTGTGACTTTAGGTATAACATTACAAAGAAACTCCATAGACAACCCGATTTACACGCGCTTAGGATCACAGTTCACATTGAGTGTAAGTGCAACTCCTCCATTTTCGCTGTTCAACAACACCGATTATTCAAAAATGGCATACTCTGATCCGGCAAAATATACCTGGAACGAATATCACAAATGGAAACTGAAAATCAGGACATACACCCCACTTGCTCCGCTTACTGTTAAGAGAACTCCGGTTATCGCCACCAGAGCCGAATTTGGAATTCTAGGACATTACAACAAAAACAAACTTACGCCATTCGAAACGTTTGACGTGGGTGGAGACGGTATGAGCGGTTATTCTTCGTCTTTTGCAACAGAAAACATCGCCTTACGCGGTTACGACAATAACTCCATCATACAGCAAGGACGTGCATATACCCGATTGGGATTAGAACTTCGATATCCGTTGATTCTGGAACCCAACTCTACCATTTACGCTGTGGGATTCCTTGAAGCAGGGAACGCGTGGTATGATCTGAAAGATTTTAATCCTTTCGATCTGAAGCGTTCAGCCGGCGTTGGTGCCCGTATCTTTCTGCCTATGATCGGTTTAATGGGAATCGACTGGGCGTACGGTTTCGACCCAATCCGTGGAAGTCGTTCAAACAGCGGAAGTCAGTTTCACTTTATCATCGGACAGGAATTTTAATTTAACATAATTTAGCGGCCTCATTATAAACGAAACCATCTTTTTAATGTCTTTACATTCACAGAACAATTAAAACAACTTAGCATTATGAAACGAGCAGGTAAATCAGTTCTACACAAAAAGATGATTTTAGCGAGTTCCATACGACATTAATAAAAAAAATTAAAAAACTAAACGTATGAAAAAGACTTTATTTTTTATAGGCTTATTTTTAGCCTTAGCTATCGGAAGCACCCACGCACAAAAGTTTGCGCTTATTGATATGGAATATATTTTAGAAAAAATTCCGGCTTATGAAAATGGGAACAAACAACTCGAAAATATATCCAAGCAATGGCAGAGTGAAGTAGACAAAGCCGCCCAGGAAGTGGAAGCGATGTACAAAAAATACCAGGCAGATTTGGTTTTTCTGGCAGGTGAAGCCAAAACAAAACGTGAAAACGAGATCGTTGCAAAAGAAAACGAAATTAACACACTACGCAATAAATATTTCGGCCAACAAGGTGAACTGATGAAACGTCGCGAAGCTATTATGAAACCTCTTCAGGATGATATCTACAATGCGGTAAAAGAAATTGCCACAGCCAATTCGTATCAGGTGGTGGTCGACAGAGCTTCGGCGTCAACCATTATATTCGCGTCGCCAAGTATAGATATCAGTGATCAAGTTTTAGCGCGATTAGGATATTAATAACCAAATAATTATTATCTTTGCGACTCAAAAAAATAAAACGGGTTGAAAAAGATTGAAAAGTAAAAATAACCAAAACCTACGTTCGATCTCACTCAATCGAAATTTAAGAAACAAGTAAAACAGTTATAAAAATTATCATGACAAAAAAATTAATCATCTTATTGCTGGCAATCGCTCCCATCGCAGCCGTTGCCCAAAACGCAAAACTGGCGCACATAAACACTCAGGAAATTTTCAGTCTGATGCCTGAACTACCCGGTATTGAAACTCAACTGAACACACAACAAGAAGAGATTACTAAAAACGGACAGGCAATTGTTGACGAGTTCAACAAAAAGGCTGAAGAATTCCAAAAAACTGCTACTACTGCTTCAGAGGCTGTAAAAGCAGACCAACAAAAACAATTGGATCAATTACAAGAAAGATACCAAATGTTTTTGCAGAACAGCCAAAAAACAATGGAAGAATTAAGACAAAAACTCTTGGCTCCGGTTCAACAAAAAATCGCCAACGCTATTAAAGCGGTAGGTGATGAAAAAGGATACACTTATATTTTCGATCTGGCTGCCGGAAATCTTGTTTATGTGGCCACAACAGGTGCGGAAGATGCCACTCCGTTGGTTAAAACCAAATTAGGAATTAAGTAAGATCATCTGCAATCATAATAAAAAAGCTCTCGAAAATCGAGAGCTTTTTTTGCATCCTACCTTACCCCAAAATCCTTCTAGTAATTAGGGAATAAGCTGTAAAGGAAACTTAGTATGCTGATAAATGAATGATTTGCGTCATTAAAGGTCAATAATCAGACCTATTCTTCGTCGACAATATCATCAATTTTTTCAGCCAAATCGGAGCCTTCCTCCTTTACTGTTTCTTCTTCTTTCTTGAAAGCCTGTTTTACCCTTTCAAAGTCTTCTTTCCAGGCTTCGCCTACTTTGGAGAAAAAACTCGTTGCACTTTCTTTTACAACATCCCATTTGTTTTCCGCAACATCATCAAATTTTCCAAGTTTTTCCGATAGCTCATTTTTCAGCCCTTTCAGTTTCTCTATTTGTTCAGCATACTCCTCTTTAGCATCCTCGGCTATGTTAGCTACACCTTGTTTCATTTCATCAATCTTAGTATCGAGCTGATCTAAGATCTCTTGCGTTTTTTGCTTAAATTCCTGTTTATTCATACGATATTTTTTATTAAAAGATCCATTATTAAAACAGACATCGGCTTATTTTAGTTCAAAATGTTAAATCAAAAAGCAAAAAAAATCTTATCTTTGTAGTCTTTATTTTTTCAAACACACTTTATGTTAAACATAGTGATATTTGGCGCACCCGGTTCAGGAAAGGGTACGCAAAGCGAACTGACAGCAAAGAAATACGGACTAAAACACGTATCGACGGGAGAACTGCTGAGATCTGAGATTAAAGCCGGATCAGAACTGGGAAAAATTGCCGATAGTTATATCTCTTTTGGGAATTTGGTACCGGATGAGATTATGATCGGGGTACTGGAAGATTTGATAAAAAAAAATCTTGACCAAAAAGGCTTCGTCCTGGATGGATTTCCCAGAACACTACCTCAAGGCATTGCACTTGACCAGAAGTTACAAAAAAACGGAGTTGGTATCTCCGCGGTGTTCAGCCTCGAGGTCGATGAAGAAGAACTTATCAACAGGCTTCTCAATCGTGGTAGATATTCAGGGCGCTCCGACGACAATCGGCAAACTATCGAATCCCGTTTACAAGTGTATCACCAGCAAACTGAACCGGTTAAGGAGTATTATGCCAATCAGAATAAGCTGACATACATAAAAGGTAAAGGTTCAATTAGCGATATTTTTAAATCTATAGAACAAGTGATAGATAATCTTATGGACGGATAAAATGGCGGAAACAAATTTTGTTGATTATGTAAAAATCTTTTGCAGATCTGGAAAGGGTGGACGTGGTTCAACTCATTTCAGAAGAGAAAAATATATCCCTAAAGGCGGACCTGATGGTGGAAACGGCGGCGATGGCGGAAGCATTATATTACGTGGTAACCGAAACTACTGGACGCTGCTCCATTTAAAATTTCAACGACATATATTTGCAGGACACGGTGAAGGCGGATCACGACGTAACAGTTCTGGTAAAAGAGGAGAAAGTAAAATTATTGAAGTTCCATGCGGTACAGTTGCATATGACGCTCATACAGGCGAATATTTATGTGACATTACCGACGATGGACAAGAAATTGTTTTACTTAAAGGCGGACGCGGTGGCTTGGGAAACACAAATTTTAAATCGGCAACCAATCAGGCACCTCGTTATTCTCAACCGGGAGAACCATATGAAGAAAAATGGGTAATTCTTGAACTAAAGTTGCTTGCCGATGTGGGTTTGGTTGGCTTTCCCAATGCAGGAAAATCAACACTTTTATCGGTTGTATCTGCTGCAAAGCCAAAAATAGGAAATTATCCGTTTACCACACTTGAGCCTAATCTGGGGATTGTGAGTTATCGGGATGGGAAATCGTTTGTGATGGCTGATATTCCCGGAATTATCGAAGGAGCGAGCGACGGGAAAGGGCTTGGATTACGCTTTTTGCGCCATATAGAGCGAAACTCCCTGCTACTTTTTGTCGTCCCTGCTGACGCCGAGGACATTCACAATGAATACAACATATTGTTGAACGAACTCACCCAGTACAATCCCGAGTTGTTAGACAAACGTCGTGTTTTGGCCATTTCTAAATCAGATATGCTTGACGATGAACTGATGCACGAAATATCCTACGACTTGCCGAAAATCCCATATGTTTTCATATCTTCAATAACAGGATATGGAATTCCCGCATTGAAAGATATTCTTTGGAGAGAACTGAATTCTGATGATATCGTGCAGGTTTCTGCATCTAAGGAGTCTCTTATTCATAGATCCTTAGATGTACAATCGTTGGAGTTTGAACCCGAAGAGGAGTTTGAAGATGACCTGGACGATGAGTACGTAGAAGAAGACGAAAATTATTACGAAGAGGATTTTTAAACGTATGGTACGCCACCCCAATTACTCGAACCTGCTTTTCTTCAGGATATTTGCAAACGAACCACGTTTGTCCCATTTCTCCACAACAAGAACAGGTGGCGTAAGTAGTGGTGAATTCAGATCACTCAATTTGGGAAACTATTCCGATGATAATCCGCTGAATATTTTTGAGAATCGCAACATCATAGCCCGGAAGTTCTACAAGGAAGTCGATGATCTGATCACTCCACATCAAACACACGGCAACAAAGTGCTGCTTATAGATGCTGATTTTCTGAATCTCCCCAACACAGATAAAATAGAAAAGTCGTACGGATTCGATGCATCTGTTACACAAGAAAAGGGTTATTTTCTTTGTGTTACTACTGCCGATTGTGTTCCTATTTTATTATTCGACAATAAAAAAGAAGCAATTGGGGCAATTCATGCCGGATGGAGGGGAACCACAGGGAGAATAGTTGAAAACACGATCCTTAAAATGCAGGAAAAATTCGGAACTGATCCTAAGGATATTTTGGCTGCGATTGGTCCCGCAATCTGTATCGATAATTATGAGGTAGGAAATGAAGTTGCAAAAGAGTTCCGGTTAAAGGGTTTTAATCTGAATAAATCAACATCCTACATTAACAATTTATCTCAAAAGTTACATGTTGACCTTAAAGAAATCAACCGGCAAGAACTCATTCGATTAGGTGTTCCCAGGAACCAAATTGAGAAAACAAGATACTGCACTTATACCAACAACCGTTTATTTTTCTCAGCCCGAAGGCAATCGATACATTCCGGCAGGATGCTCACAGGAATAATGCTGAAATAAAAAAGAGACGTTGTATACAACGTCTCTAATTGTTTTAATTTAAAACTTTTTTTTCATTAATAGCGATTGCTAACTACATCCCAATCGATAATTTTCCAGATCTCTTTCAAGTGATCGGCACGACGGTTTTGATAATCAAGATAATAAGAGTGTTCCCATACATCAAATCCTAAAATCGGCGTTAGTCCTTTTGTCAACGGATTTCCGGCGTTAGCTTCTTTTTCGATAGACAACTTACCGCTGGCGTCTTTTGCCAACCAAACCCATCCTGAACCGAATACCGATGCTCCGGCAGCGTTGAATTCTTCTTTAAATTTATCGAATGAACCAAATTGAGAATTGATTGCATCAGCTAATTTCCCTTTGGGTTCGCCACCACCATTCGGTTTAAACGATGTGAAATATATGTTGTGATTGAGGGTTTGTCCGGCATTGTTAAAAATTGCACCATCACTTTTCTTTACGATTGTTTCCAAATCTGCATTTTCGAACTCTGTTCCCACAACTAATTTATTCAGGTTGTCCACATAGGCCTGATGGTGTTTGCCATAATGGAGTTCAACGGTTGTTTTACTAATAACCGGCTCTAACGCATCGGTTGCATACGGTAATGCTACTTTTTCAAATTTCATAGTTTCTTTATTTTTAGAATTGTTATTTTCATTATTTTTCGCTTTTGAATTTGTGCAGGTGACAACAGACGCTGCAAAAATTGTCGCTAAGAAGAGATACTTAATTGCTTTCATAATTGAAAAATTGATTGTTTGTACCATATTAACGAAACAATCGTAAAAAAGTTCATACTATTTAGAATGAAACTTAATAATTTTGGCATAGAAAATAAAAAAAAATCAGTCTGGAGACACAAGTCCAGACTGACAAATAATATCAGATAATCAATAGATTATTCTTATTTATATTAGTTTTTATTTATAGCTTGTACCAAATATTTTTATACTGAAGGGATCGGCGGAAAAGACAAACCGTCCGGTATATCTTTTGCCGGATTGTCAGCTTTATTTTCTGTATTGTCATACACATTTTTTGAACTGTCTTCGTTTTGAAGAATCTCTTCTGAACGAGAAACCCAGGGACGTTTTCCGAAAATATGTTCCAGATTCTCGGCATAAATGATCTCCTTCTCTAATAATATTTGAGACAATTGATGGTGCCCATCAGCATGTTTTCGAAGTAAATCTTTGGCTCTTTCGTATTGTTCAGCAACCATTATCTTAACTTCAGCATCGATAAGTTCTGCTGTATTTTCACTAAACGGTTTTTGGAAAGTATAGTCCTGCCCGGAAGAATCGTAATAACTTAGGTTGGGCATTTTATCGCTCATTCCCAAATAAGTGATCATGCCGTAGGCTTGTTTCGTCACCCGCTCCAAATCGTTCATGGCTCCCGACGATATTTTGCCAATAAAGACTTCTTCGGCAGCTCTTCCCCCAAGCAGTGCGCACATCTCATCAAGCATTTGGTCTTTCGTTGTAATTTGTCTCTCCTCGGGAAGATACCACGCAGCGCCCAGCGCTTTTCCGCGGGGAACAATGGTAACCTTCACCAACGGATTGGCGTGCTCCAAAAACCAGCTTAACGTGGCGTGTCCTGCTTCGTGGATAGCGATGGATTTTTTCTCGTCCTGCGTGATGATTTTATTCTTCTTCTCTAATCCACCGACAATACGGTCAACAGCACTAATAAAATCCTCTCTTTCAACAAACTTCTTCTTATTTCGCGCAGCGATAAGAGCAGCTTCGTTGCAAACATTGGCAATGTCGGCACCGGAAAAACCGGGTGTCTGACGAGCCAGAAATTCAACATCTACTGACTCATCTATCTTGATGGGACGAAGGTGAACTTTGAAAATTTCTTTTCTGTCATTCAAATCAGGTAATTCCACGTAAATTTGTCTGTCGAAACGACCGGCACGAAGCAAAGCTTTATCTAAAATATCCACCCTGTTGGTGGCTGCAAGAATAATCACTCCACTATTGGATCCAAAACCGTCCATCTCCGTGAGAAGTTGATTCAGCGTATTTTCCCGCTCGTCATTCGAGCCGAAATTAACATTCTTCCCACGAGCACGCCCAACTGCATCTATCTCGTCGATAAACACAATACACGGCGATTTTTCTTTTGCCTGGCGGAACAAATCACGAACACGTGATGCTCCAACTCCAACAAACATTTCCACGAAATCGGAACCGGATATCGAGAAAAAAGGGACATTTGCCTCACCGGCAACTGCTTTCGCCAATAGAGTCTTCCCTGTGCCCGGAGGCCCTACAAGCAGAGCTCCTTTGGGGATCTTGCCTCCAAGATTGGTGTAATTACCGGGATGTTTTAAAAATTCAACGATCTCCTGCACTTCTTCTTTTGCCTCAGAAAGCCCCGCCACATCTTTAAAAGTAGCTTTTGGTCCCGCATCCTTATCGAAGAGCTGTGCTTTAGACTTTCCTACACTGAAAATGCCGCCTCCGGCACCTCCGGGACCACCCTGCATACGCCTCATCATCCATATCCAGAAAACAATGATCAGCAGAAAAGGAGCAAACGTGAGCAACATTCCCCATATCTCTGATGTAGTATCGAACCGGACTTTTATATCGTATCCCTTTTCTTTTTTAACGGTATCAAGAAACTCTGAAGTTCCTTGGGTAGAAGGTATATTTACAGTTACAAAAGGATTAGCTGAGAACCTGCTTGCATCTTCTCCAAAGACATAATTCACAGATTCGGAACGAACTTTCGCTTCAGCAATTTCCTTATTGCTGTAAACAACGATGCTCTCAATCCGGTTATCGCTTACGTATTCTTGAAAATCAGACCAATCGACTTTCTTTAAAGTTTTGTTCTGTCCAAAAAAAAGCATTCCTATTAACCCCATCGACAAAATGGCGTAAATCCAGTATGCATTGAACGGCTGATTGGGACCAGGATTACCTAATCCCCCGGGCCGAACCGGCTTCTTTGGTTTATTATTTTGATTATTTTGGTTGTTATTTTCCATTAACTTTCTCCTGCTTTTTCCTATGTAATCTTTGTTGAGTATATGTAACACTTTAGATGAAAATAAGTTTTAATCCAGTGCGGGAACTTGCTCCAACGGAGCGTCTTCCCACAAATGATCGAGGTTATAGTACTGCCTTAATTCGGGTACGAAAATATGTACAATAATATTACCATAATCGATACCGATCCACTCGGCACGTTGTTGTCCCTGAACTCTGACAGGGCTCTCTTGTGTGTTTTTCTTCACTACCTCTTCAATCGACTCTGCCACTGCCGAAACCTGAGTTGGCGTATTTCCTTCGCAGATGACAAAATAGTCGCAAATTGCTCCCGGAATTCCTTTCAATTGAATTTTGGTGATATTTTTCCCTTTTTTCTCTTGTATTCCTTCAATAATACTTTGCAATAGCTTGTTTTTTTCTTTCATTCGCTGTTTTAATGAGTTACACATGCAAAGATAGTTGCTTTTTACTAAATAGCACTTTATCTTTTGCATATTAAAATTAAATGCAAAAAGAATGCCAAAAGAAGTTGGATTGTGGATGCAGAAGGCAATATCTACTTCAAAAGAACAAACTTGCCAGCAAAGTAAATGCCAACCCACAAAATGCGATGATAGTCTCCATCACCGTCCAGCTTTGTAATGTTTGTTTTTCATTCATTCCCAGGTATTTTCCTACTAACCAAAAACCGCTGTCGTTCACGTGAGAAAGCAGTGTTGCACCCGATGCAATTGAAATCACGATCAATGCCCGCTGAGGATCATTTAATCCAAATTCTCCTACAATCGGAGCGATGATACTCGCGGCGGTGATCATGGCTACAGTAGCGGAACCTTGCGTTACACGAACTACCGCAGCAACAGTCCACGCTAGCAAGATGGGTGGTAACGGCGAATTTGCCATTGATTCAGCCATCATCTGCCCGATACCGCTATCTATCAACACTTGCTTCAAAACTCCTCCGGCCCCGGTTATCAGGATGATAATCCCGGCAGGGCCAAGCGCTTTGGTACTCAGATCGAGCACCATTTGCTTGTCCATTCCTCTTTTGAGACATAAAAAGTAGGTGGCGATCAATGTAGCAATTATCAATGCGGAAAAAGGATGACCGATAAATTCCAATATGTCTGTAAATACAGATTTTGATACAATTCCTTTGTTAACAATTACGGTTGTAAACGTATTAAGCAGAATAAGAAATAAGGGAATAGAAATGATAATAGCGATCGACCGAAACGATGGAAATTTTTTCGGATCGAATTCCTGCGGGACATCATCTAATGTGTAAGGCGATTCCAGATAAATCTTTTTGGAAATGTATTTCCCGAAAATAGGTCCCGCGATAATCGCTGTGGGAACTCCAAGAATAAATCCCATAAAAATAACCCATCCCAACGGTACTTTTATGATATCAGCAACCGCAATAGGCCCGGGTGTGGGTGGAACAAAACTGTGAGTAACCGCCAAACCGGCCAATAACGGGATGGCATAATACAAGAGCGATCGCTTTGTATCGCGTGATAATGCATACACAATGGGTACCAGGATAATGAAAGCCACATCCAAAAAAATAGGAATAGCTACAATGAAACCCGTTAAAACCATTGCCCAGGGCGCCCGGTCTTTACCAAACTTTTTTACCAGATAATGCGCCAGCGATTCCGCTCCTCCCGAGCTTTCCAACATTTGCCCGAAAATCGCTCCTAGTCCTACAACGGTGGCCACAAAGCCAAGCGTTCCGGCCATTCCTTCCTGAATGGCCTTAGTGATATTGTTGAGCGGCATTCCCGTAAGAACACCCACATAAATGGAAACAAGCAGCAAAGCGATAAATGCACTGACTTTGAGTTTCAAAACCAGAAACAACAATATCGCTACCGCCGAAAGGACGATAAAAATTAAAAACAGTGTTGACATATTTGCCGGTATAGAAGGTTATTAGTTTCGATTACTTTGCTGTGTGCTTATGGCAAATGCGAATGGAATCCAATGCCGATTCGGGTGTACATTTTTCCGGTTGAACTCCTTTTAAAACGCAATCGGCGAAATAATAGAGTTCGTCAGCAAAACCTTCATTGGCATCTCCGCCCGATACTAATGTGGTTTCGTCATCCGTGGCCACTTTTATGTTATGCTGATCTTGTGATGAGTAAAAGACACTGGCGTTTTCGAAACGGGCGCTGAATCCGGCATGAAACGGATAATCGGCATGAAATGTATTTCCGCCATCAATTTTGACAGTAATATCTGAGTTGTTGTATTTCCATAAAGCGCTGACGTAATCATTATTACTTAATCGTCCCGGTAGAGTTTGGGCTTCGATCTGATCGGGAATTCCGCAAACCCATTGGGCAAAATCGATATCGTGGATTACCAGGTCAAACAATGCTCCGCCGGATGAACCAAACTCTTTTTGCCTGTCTTTCCATTGTCCCCAGATAGGCACGCCGGAAAACCGCGAAAAAGTAAGTAATTCCAAACGACCATATTCACCCGAATCTATCCATCTTTTCAATGTTTCGTAGGCTGGCATAAATCGCACTACGTGCCCGATCATCAGCACCTTGTTTTTGGAACGGGCAAGTTCGATAAGCTTCTCCCCTTCCTCAACGTTGATGCAAAAAGGTTTTTCAAGAAAAACATTTACTCCCGCCAAAAGTGCCATCTCGGCCATCTCGTAGTGCAAAGCAGTGTGAACTGCTATAACACAGGCATCGGGTTTTTCAACTCGTAAGCATTCCGAGAAATCGGAATAAATATTCACATCCTCAAGCTGTTCCGCATCGATGCTTCCGGTGGAAAAATTACCCGATTGTTCGGCAAGTTTGGTGAAAATATTATCAGGAACTTTGTCAACTATGGCTTTTAACTGAAGATCGGGATTTTTCAGGATATTCAATGTATGGGTTTGTCCCATAAACCCGAAACCGACAACTACTATGTTCATAAATTATATGTTTAAAATGTGATTTTACCCCTAAATCCCCTAAAGGGGACTTATATGTTCTATTATTTTATTATGTCTCCCCTTCAGGGGAGATTTAGAGGGGTCATTAATCCACCCCTTTCACCTTCATCTTCAGAGTATATACCGAAGTGCGGGCGGTGATAAACAGAGTATTTTTTCTTTTTCCGCCGAAACAAACATTCGACGGACTCTCGGGAACTTCGATTTCCTGAATAAGCTCTCCTTTGGGCGAATATACCCAGACTTTTCCCATCGTCAGATAAACATTGCCTTTGTTATCGATGGTCATTCCGTCGGAACCGTTAGGAGCAAAAAACGTTTTATTGGCAAGCGTTCCATCGGGTTGGATGTCGTATTTCCAGATTTTCCTGTCGTTGATATCAGCAACGTACAACGTTTTCCCATCGGGAGTGCCGATCAACCCGTTTGGCTGTTTGTAATCGTCAATAACACGGATTATTTTCCCTTCGGGACTGAGGTGATACACTCCGCGAGCATCCTGAACTTCGGTGTGCCCTTCCTGCCAGTAATTCCGATGATAATACGGATCGGTAAAATAAATGCCTCCGTTAGGAGTAATCCACAAATCGTTGGGACCGTTCAGGTGTTTTCCATCGTATTTTTCATATACGACCTGCATCTTTTTATCCTTCTCGAAAAGCACGATTTGGTTGTTTAAATCGGCGCAAGATACTAATTCGTTGTCAGCATTGAAATACATTCCGTTCGATCTTCCGGTTTCTTCAGACCACAGCGAAACTCCCTTCTTTTCATCCCAAACATAGATACGATCGTTCGGCTGATCGGTGAAATACACCTTGCCATCTTTCGCTACTGCCGGGCCTTCGGTGAAGGAATAACCGGTTCCCACTTTTTCTATTTTCGCATTTCTTGCGATGATATTGCTTTTCTGGCCGAAAACGGCACTGCAAAACATTAATAAAACTAATCCGGTAACTATTTTCATCTGGTTATATTTTTAGATTTTAGACTTCAGATATCAGACATTAGACTTTGTTCTTTGTTCTTTGCTCTACGCCTTACGGCCTTTTGTATCCCTGACGATAAGGCCTTGCCAATAACTTAGCTGCTGCGGCATTATTCGAAATTGTCTTATTGGAGGCGTCCCATTTTACTTCGCTGCCGGTTTCGTACGAAATCATCGCTAATTGAACGGCAGCAGTGGACTGAAACGCATCTTCGATTTTACAGCTTAGCAAATTTTTGTTTTTCGTTTTAACAGCCTGAATAAATTCGGCCAAATGCCTTTCCTGCATATCGGGTGTGGGGATATCCATTTCCTGATGTTGTTGGTTTTGTCCCAACGGCATCAGCACAAGTTTATTATCCGACGCAAACAGCGTAGCTCTCTCGCCATAGAAGAAAACACCGTTATTGAATTGCGGATTCAAATCTCCCGTACCCCATAACCGATGCTGCCAGATAACCGGACAACCGGTGAAGTTCATGTTGGCCATAAGTGTATCGGGAGTGGTCATTCTTCCTTTGAGAATTTCGAGGCTGCCGGTGGCGTAAATCGATTCGGGAGTTTCAAAGCCCATAATGGTGCGGATAATATCGATATTATGAATACCCCAATCCACCAGATGTCCATTCCCGTATTCCTTTTCGAGTCTCCACGCCATATGCCCGATAGATGGTTTATAAGGAAGTTTTGGAGCCGGGCCGCACCACGCATCCCAATCCAATGACGCCGGAGGCGATTGAACGGTTGTGTCAGCATCGCCGGGACGATAATGAATTTGAGCACCGATTTGATGAATTTTTCCGGTAGTTCCGTCGTTAATCAACTCTTTCGCTTTCTTAAACGCTTCGCTCTGACGACGCTGAAAACCTATTTGCACGATATTTCCGGCTTTCTGTGCGGCTTTCATCATGGCTTTACCTTCTTCCACATCGTAAGCAAGCGGTTTTTCGCAATAAATGGGCAACCCTTTTTCACAAGCTGCGATAAACTGCAACGCATGCCACTGAGGCGGAGTGCCAATCAACACAGCTTCCAGTCCCCGCATATTCAATAAATCGTCGTAGTTTTTAAATCCTTTCGGCTTGCTTCCTTGAAGGGATTCAATTTCGGCTATGCTGTTTTTCAGGTGTTCAGAATCCACATCGCAAACGGCAATAACTTCTACTCCACCCGATTGCAATGCAGCCTTGGTTATTACCATTCCATACCATCCGCTGCCGATAAGGCCGATCTTCAACTTCGGAGTCTGCGCGAATAACGGCATATGGAATCCGGATACCACAGCAGCCGTTCCCAACGATGTTCTTTTGATAAAAGTTCTTCTGTCCATATAGTCGTGTTTTATTTCGGATCGAATATTTTTCGAAAAGGATTAGTGTCGATAAATCGCTTGTTGCAAATATAGTTATATTGAGCAGAAATACAACCATTCGCGTTAATTTTAATTGCGCGATTGAAACAAAAATCGTTTTTTCTCTTTCGTATTGCGTGAAAAAAGCAAATAAAATGCTAATATTGTAGTTGTAAAACTATTCGAACGAATAAATGTTATAGGAATAAAGACGGACAGATCGCTTTGCTGACAGACGTCAGACCGCTCTGCTGTCAGATTACAGATGCCTAACTTTTATATTATCTAACGTCTGATCTCTGAGGTCTAAATTCTGAAGTCTATAAAGTATACACACAATAAAAACTCAAAAAAGTCTATGAAAAATCTTGAAACTACCTTTATGGGGATAAAACTGGATAATCCGGTTATATTGGGCGCCAGCAATATGTCGTCGCATCTCGATCAGTTGAAAAAGGCCGAGCAGCAGGGTGTTGGAGCAATTGTTTACAAAACGCTGTTTGAAGAGCAGATACAACTGGAAAATCTGCAACTGGATGAAAGGCTGAGCCAATACGAGCATATTCATGCCGAAATAACGAGCACTCACCCCGATGTGGATTTCTCCGATATCGATTATCATTTGGCCAGGCTTCGCAAAGCAAAGGAATCTTTGTCTGTTCCTGTATTTGCCAGCATCAATGCCGTACACAAGGATTCATGGCTGGATTATGCCAAAATGGTAGAACAAACCGGTGTCGACGGCATTGAGGTGAACCTTTATCAGACTCCTATCGATTTTAATATCAGCAGCGAAAACGTTGAAAACAATCAGATAAATATTGTTGAAGAGATTAAGAAGGCCGTTTCCATTCCCGTGAGCGTAAAATTGAGTTCGGATTACACCAATATCCTTCATTTCATAAAAAGGCTGGATGAGGCAAAAGCAGATTCCGTTGTGCTTTTCAACGCATTTTTCCAACCCGATATCGACGTTCAGAAAGAAAAACACAAAAAAGTTTTTAATCTCACCCAAAAAGGCGATTACAAAAAAACGTTGCGATATACCGGAATGCTGTACGGCAATATTCAAGCCGATATTTGCAGCAGCCGGGGAGTTTTCACCGGAGAAGATGTGGTGAAACTCATCCTGTCGGGTGCAACGGCCGTGCAGGTGGTGAGTTCGGTATATAAACACGGCGTGGAAAGAATAAAAACCATAAAAACTGAAATTTCGAAGTGGATGCAGGAGAAAGGGTATAACAGCCTCGATGAATTCAGGGGAAAATTAGCCAACTGCAACTTAGATAAGAACGAACATTCACTGGTTTATAAAAGAGCACAATATGTTGACCTGATGCTCACTTCCGATACTATTTTCGGGAAGATACCGGAATATTAGTTTTTTTACCGGCACAGCCGTGTTATATGAAAGACGAAGCTTAAGCCTTCGTCTTTTTTTATTAAAATTTTGAATCTTACAACGTCTGTCTGATAATCTAATCTACTGTTTATTATTTTCTTATATAAATAATTTTCTTATTAGAAAATATACAGTATATTTGTTGCGTTAAATCTCATGAAATGCTTGCAGACACTATACATATTAGCAAACAACTGCAAAGATTGGCATCTTTGACCAACAAAGATGTAATTTTACCCCCCCCGATTTTAACATTTGTAAATAAAAAATCACATTCCACACTCCTTTTAGAAGAGAATTATTTTCGATTTATACCGTTTTTTCATTCTTTGGTATGTCTTTTTTACAACTTTGTCTCTCAACAAGAATTTGTAAAAAAACCGCATACCCTTTTGAACCATATATTCCTTTTTAATAAACATTGTTTCATTTAAAACCGTAAAATTATGGCAAAAACAAACCAAGTATCCATCGAAATTACCGAAGCTATGGTGGCCGATGTAGCCGAAAAGCTAAATGCCATCCGCACTGCGCTTGCACCGGTATTGGTAGTGAACCTGACACCCGACGAACGGATGAATATGCTGAAAATGGGCGATAAAACACTGGCGTTTGTGCGCCGGGCGCTCAATTTTGCTACTCAAAACCCTTCGCTCGTACCCTCGTACCTTAATTTGGAAGAGGCCTGGAAAGACTATAAACTCACCGAAGCCATTTCCAGCCTTTTGAAAGAATTTGCCACGTTACGCCGCGGACTCGAAGACACGGCTATGGTAGCCGGAAGCGAAGCCTACGATGCCGCGCTGGTATTCTATGCATCGGTTCGCGGGGCAAGCCGCAGCAACGTACCCGGTGCGCAGGCCATTCACGATGAACTGAAGCGTCAGTTCCCGCGCCGCAGCCGCAAAGACGAACCGCTGCCCCCGGAGGAATAACTAATTTGCCACCCGACAGGCCTATTAACGGCCTATCGGGTAAGGTTATGCTCCAACCGCCTGCCTTTTAGCTCAACCGGCAACCCTTTTTGCTGAAAAGCCGAACCTAAGAGGCAGAATCCTGAACCTATGAGCCGTGACGTTGAACCTTTAAGGTAGAACATTGAACCTCCGAGCCGGAAATTTCTACCTTTGAGGTACAACGTTGAGCCTTTGAGACAGAAGGTTGGAGCTAAAAGGTAAAACGGATATCCTGAACGGTAAAAAGTTTTACCTTTGCATTGTAATAAAAAAGTTTTGAGGTAAAAAAGCGGATTTCTAACGGTAAACGGGTGTGTTGCGAAACAAAAATAATTGCCTGTCGGCAGGCACGCTTTATAAAAGCGCACCAGCGAAGAGGACTAAACATTTTAAAACAACTATTTAATGAAAACAAAAACACTTTTATCACTTCTTCTTATCTTGTTCTGTTTGGGCGTTTACGCGCAACCCAATCCTAAAAAGATTGACTTGCGTTTTGGAATAGGTGCTTCGTTACTTGGTTCCGGCGACGTAACAACAGGAATGTATGAGGTGGAGGTTAACAGAAAATTTTCATCTTATTTTGCAACCGGTGTGTCTTTGGCTTTTGGCAGAGGCAGTGAGGGAAAATATAATCATGCATCGTTTGAGCAGTCGAACCTAAACTTTTTTATTTCACCTTTCCGGAACAATCGACGAAACGATTTTCGAATTGGAGCAGGATTGAGCTATTTTGATGTCTCAGATACATTTTTGACAAGTATAACACATAATACTGACAATAACCCCGATGTGAATTTAGAAACCCGTAAGCGTAAATCATTTGGGTGCAATCTGATTCTCGAAAATACATATATGATTAACGAAAGGGTTTTCCTGGGTATCAAAGCTTTCACGCAACCCTACTTTAACGGAGACATCAATTCAGGTGTTTTGTTGAAAGCGGGTATAAATTTGTATTAATTACGTATAAAGTCAATCCTTTAAAGTCTCCGCGCTCGAGCACTTCAGTGAAGTGTGTGCCTGCCAGCGAAGAAGCGAAAAAATAAAAACCATCCACGAACCGGGATGGTTTTATTATACCTTACGTGATACAGGCGTTACAACGTCTGCAATTTCAAGTTTCTCCAAAGCACTTTAATGCCGCCGCCATCGTGGATTTGCAAGGCGATTCGTCCCTGGGCTTTGCCGATTTTCTCGTCGGTTAAATCAACCATTTCTTCACCGTTGAGGTAAGTTTTCACGTTATCGTCTTTCACAACAATGCGCAAGGTGTTCCAGTCGCCTTCTTTCAGAATGTTTTCTTTTTCATCGGGAATTTGTACGAGCCATCCGCGTCCGTAGGATTCATAAATACCTCCGGTATCGTTTCCTTTGGGAGCCACTTCAACCTGCCATCCGTTTACGATAGCGCCCGGTTCTACGAACGAACGAATAAACACACCTGAATTTCCATCGGCTTCTTGCTTAAACTCTACCGAAAGGTCGAAATTATCGTAATATTCGCGTGTGGCCAGGTAACCGTATTGTTTATCGGGGCCGCTTTCGCATACCAGCAAACCATCCTGAACGTACCATTTTTCGGTGCCGTAGGCTTCCCATCCGGTGAGGTCAACTCCGTTAAAAAGATTCACTTCTTTGGTCTTGCGCGGAAGTTCCTTGATCTTCACGTTGCGGAACCAGGCCGCCGAGCCGTGGTCTTGCAAGCAGATAACGCCTTTTCGAGCCAGGCCGTATTCGGGAGCATTTTCCCACTTACCGCTGTTTTTGCGGGCGAACCAATCTTCTGTCCACGCTTCAAATTCGATTACTTTTTCGCCGTTGAGCCAATGCTCCACGTGTCCGTTATCGAAAACAATTTTCGATGTATTCCATTCTCCGGCCGGTTTAATAATGAGTTTCGCAGAGTCGCCAACGTACATGGCATAATCGGCAGCAGTTTTCTGCCATTCTTCCAACGGATCAGGAAATCCAAGGTTATCGATCAACTGATATTCGGGGCCTGTTACATAAGGAACCGCAAATTTTGGATTTTCAACCACGTGATAGAGTACGCCGCTGTTTCCACCGTCGGCGATTTTCCAATCCCACACCATTTCGAAGTTTTCATACAATTTGTCCGTAACAATGTAACCGTGCTCGTCGGCGCCTTCGCCCCGCGCCTGGATCATTCCGTCTTCGGCAAACCAGGGAGCGGTTAATGAATCGCCGTTGTAATCGCGCCAACCGTTAAGGGTTGTTCCATCGAAAAGGAGTTGCCAGCCTTCGGCCTTTTCAGCTTCCGTCAACACATTGTGTTTAGCGGAAGGTTCGCAAGATGCAAATAACATAGTCATAAGCAGTGCAATACTTAATAAATTTTTGATTTTCATTTTTTCTTTGATTTATATTTAATATAAGACATTAGAGTAAAGAGCAAACCTGTCTGCTGATTTATACGCCAGTGGTGGACAGGCAGGAAACAAAGACAGACTGAAAGACTTTTAGATCAATAGACAAGGTCTGTTTTCATCAATTTACATTACTGCCAATCCCCTTTAAGAGATCATTATACACTTTAGTGTTATTAATAATTCGCAATCCTTCTTTAAATATATCGTTTTCATCATTAATAATGACAAAATAAGCTGAAGAATCAAACAAATCCCTTGCCATCAGAGCTTTGAGCTGAATATTCATAAACTCTTTCGATTTTTGGTATTGTTCATCGCTCCATTCAACCTTTTCTTCTTTAGCCATTTCCTGCATCCGATTTATCATTGATTGAGGAATTTGATACGACGATTTGAATCTTTCGACAGTTGGGTATGATTTCAACAACCTTGCCCGGTTGTTATCCACTTCGGCAATGGTAAGTTTGTTAATTACACCTTTGGCAATGAGGTTGCGATGCAAATCGGTAACTGAATTGGTGTCGATGGGTACGAAATAGTCGGGCATAATGCCGCCACCACCGTAAACGATTCGTTTATTTACTAATGTAGTATATTTCAATGAGTCGGGGAAACGAATACTGTCGGCATGTAGCATTTCACCGTGCTCCATCCGGTCGAAAAAATCGCGGTTATATGCTTCAATATTACCTTCTTCGTACGGCTTTTGAATGCTTCTGCCTGTTGGAGTATAATATCGGGCAACGGTCAGGCGGATCATTGTTCCGTCGGGAAGCGGAAGTTGTCGTTGCACCAATCCCTTGCCAAAAGTACGACGACCTACAACAACACCCCTATCCCAATCCTGAATGGCGCCGGCAACAATTTCGCTTGCCGAGGCGGAGCCTTCGTCAACCAGAATAACCAGATTACCTTGCTCGA
>ENA-UOOM01000431-UOOM01000431.1-fermentation-metagenome-genome-assembly--contig:-NODE-431-length-49272-cov-26.332852_pt1 | contig 49272 bp, 55 predicted proteins | sample MGYA00245781_ERZ724031 | MGnify/ENA primary metagenome ERZ724031 (study PRJEB28704, sample SAMN03018317) | fermentation metagenome | biome: anthropogenic terrestrial biome; feature: soil; material...
CCATCGCCGAACTGAAAGCCTTCCACCGCAAGCTCGCCTCGCTCACCTTTCTCGAAATGATAATACCGAAATTGATACAATTTAACGATTGCAAAAGAGCGGTTGCTTAGGGGGTTCAAAAGTTTTTAGGGGTGTGCAATATGCCCTCTTGGAAAGAGGAGGAGCGATTAAAATGGGATTGCTTGATTTTTTTAGGAAAAAGAGAAAACTAAAGAAAAATGATGTGTCAATAACTGACCAGATATTGGAAAAAGAAACTTCTTCAATTCCAGACTCTGAAAAACAATATTATCAAGAAGATGAGTACTATACATCCAAGGTTTTTGAGGGAAGTCCTTTTGAAAAAGATATTATTTCATTAGAAGAGAGAAAAAAGACAAGCATTCCATCACGAAAGGGCCTTTTTGTTAGTGAAATACTTTTGCTACATTACTGTTCAAAAGGTACTTATCCAAATCCTCAGAATGGCTACCCAGGATTTTGGTGGTTCGCATACGGAATCAGAGACGTTGGAGCCGCTCTACGAAGTCTTGAAAGTAGAGGATTCATTGAGTTAGGGCCTGCTGGTGCGGCACTTAAGTCTCTTACGATTACACAGCTTAAAGAAATTCTGAGAGAGCATAATCTAAAACTATCAGGCAAAAAAGATGAACTAGTTTTGAGAGTTTATGATAATGTTTCTGAGACTGAGCTTTTAGATGCAGGTATTGAAAGAAAGTATATGTTGACAAAGTCTGGCGAAGAAGAACTTTCTGAAAATGAGTATGTGGCATATATGCATAGTCATAGTAAATATACAGATTTTACCGTTTGGGATTTAAACTGGATGCTCGGATATGACGACAAGAGTCATTATAAAGAAATAATAGACAGCAAACACAAAGAGATAGAAAACAGGTTAGAACAGTCCAATAAAAAATTTATGGATGATATAAAATCATACGACCCAAACGGTTATCGAGAACTTCGAAATCAAGATGAGCAAATTAAAGCTATACAAGAAGCAGACAGAAAATATGCCCAGGACAAAGATTTGATGTGGATAATTAATTTTTGGGAGAGAATCTGGCAAAACGGGGGTCCCATCTTCGAAGGCTCGCATTGGATGTTCAGATTGCCAGATTTCTATATTAAAGCTAAACGATATGATGATGCGATTGCCTTATGCGAAAGAATTAAGGTAACTCGACAATCGTACTATCATCAAAAAGCAGATAACTATATTAAGAAAATAGAAGAGAAAAAGGCGAAAGAAGAATCCAAGAAGTAATAATGAGATCTTATAAATCGGCAAAAAAGTAGTCTGTATAAGTTGCTTTGTAAAACTTATTCAAGAAGATAATAACCTTAAATCTCCATCCCGTTTCTGAAGATAAAGGTCAGCTTTCCATCTCTTGAAACCTTGGAATAATCAAGCAGACTTTGCCAGAGAAGCGGGCTGAAAGTTGCCATCTCATCTTCGGATAGTAGAGTCTTTATAAATCGCCCGGCCTGAATGTGCCGGGTTTTCTTGTCTTCAATCTTTTCATTGATGGCATCATATTTTTTCTTCACACCGTTAAACCGCTCAGTCATCTCATCAAATTCCTGATTGTACTTTTCCTGATCCAAGGCCACTCGGGCGTTATTTTGAATAGCCTGTTCCATGAGATTTGAGATGGACTCCATTTCTGCATAGAGCTTGTCTCGCTCAATCTCCAGCTCTTTTGTGCTGTAGGCGACGGTTTCAATGGCCTGAAAGTTTGCTTGAATCTGCTTACGGTCTTTCATCAGAATGTTTACGGCTTTCATAAAGGCTTCTTTGATCTCATTCTCTGTAAAGTGCGGAGTTTGACATTTTTCCTTAAACTTGCTGTTGCACTGCCAGATCGTACGCTTATATTTGCTGGTGGAATGCCAGACCTTAGAACCGTACCAGTCTCCACAGTCCTCGCATTTTAGCTTCCCTGAAAAGATGGATACGCTGTTCTTTGATTTCCTGTAATCATGCTCAAGGAGCGTTTGAACGAAATCCCAAGTTTCAGGCTCAATGATGGCTTCGTGATTATTCTTCACATAGTACTGAGGGATTTCACCCTCATTTTTCTTTTTCTTCTTGGTCAGAAAATCGACGGTGAAAGACTTCTGCAAAAGTGCATCACCTTTGTATTTTTCGTTGGTCAGGATTGATTTGACACTTTGTGCGCTCCACTTATCTTTGCCGCCCGGCGTTTTAATCCCTCGAGCTGTCAGCTCTTTGGCAACTCCGTAGCAAGATCGTCCTTCAAGGAAGAGTGCATATAAAAGCTTCACGCTTTTTGCTTCTTCGGGATTGATGATGAGATTGCCGTCCTCTCCTCGGTCATAGCCTAAAAAGCGACTAAAAGGCACGGTTACTTTTCCATCTGCAAATCGCTTCCTTTGTCCCCAGGTGCAGTTTTCAGAAATAGATCTGGATTCTTCCTGGGCAAGAGAAGACATGATCGTGATGAGAAGTTCGCCTTTGGAGTCGAGCGTTTGAATGTTTTCCTTCTCGAACCAGACCTCGATGTTTTTCTCTTTGAGCTTCCTAACGGTCGTTAAAGTATCAACGGTATTTCTTGCAAAACGGCTGACCGATTTTGTGATGATAAGGTCAATCTTTCCGTCTAAGGCATCGTTAATCATAGCCTTAAACTCGACCCGGTCTTTGGTGTTCGTTCCTGTAATGCCCTCATCAGCATAAACCCTGACAAATTCCCAGTCTGTTCGATTTTTGATGTAGTTGGTGTAATAGTCGACCTGAGCTTCATAGCTGGTTGCTTGTTCTTCACTGTCGGTAGAAACACGGGCATAAGCAGCGACTCGTCTTTTCCTCGGAGAGTCAATGGGCATAGCCGTCTTTTTATTTATCTTGGCGGGTATTGTTGTTACTGACTTGACCATTTTTTCTCCTTCCTTATTTTCTTCATGCGCTCGCTTGCTTCTTTGCGGTGCTCAGGATCGCTCCAGTATTCTTTCATGCCTTTTAAGGCTTTCTTGCGACGTTCCTTGCTCCAGGGCGTGCCCCGTTTCTTTTCTTCGTAGTGCCTTTCTTCGAAGTGGCCGTCACGGAAGTGGAAGGAGACGGTATTATCTGCTATCTCGCAGTAATCCATCGCCTTATCCATTGCTTCTTCGCTATATTCATCAAGGCCTAAAACATCGCAGACTAAAGCGTTCAAGGTCGATTCCTGAATAGTGTTTGACGGACACTCACTAATCTTCGTTCGACATCTCAAGTAATATTCTGTTGTGCCGTCTTTTAGAGTTCTCCTTTGTCCACTAAAACTGTTGCCGCATCTGGCACACCTGATAAATCCTGTATAGGGAGTTGCCGGATTTTTTAAACCGTTGGTATCTTTGCTTCGCTTTATCCTTTTGTATCTTTCTTTGTATTCGGGTGTCCAGGCATCTTTTCTGGCAGTGGATACGTAGGTGCGATGAATAACCGAACCATCGGCCATAAAAAATTCCAGATGGTCTTTTCCTGTGACATCGATATGATCTACTTTTTCAAGAAAGATCTCGTCATCAAATTCATCGATGTCGAGAACCTCGCAGATAATTTTCTTGAGCTGTTCCTCGTTTATATCACCGGTGCCACAGGGATTTCCCTGTCCCGCTTTTCTTGTCGCGCATATCCAGCTCCTTAATTTCCCGCTCTTAGTGTTTCTGGTTGAACGTTGAAAACTCCGATTGCAGTGTTTGCATTTGATTTTCGAGGTTAAAGCGGATGTCTTGATATGCGGATTGGCAAAAGCCCCCAGCTCCCGTTTTCTCTGCCTTATTTCCTGTACCTTGTTGAAAGTTTCCTCGCTGATGATGGCGGGGTGGGTGTTTCTCGCATAATATTGAGGAAGTTCACCATTGTTGTACTTGGTTTTTCCGTCTTCGATGTAGGTTTTCTGAAAGAGCGTATTTCCGGTGTAGCGTTCCTGCTTTAAGATTTGGCGAATGCTGTTATTTCCAAAATGGCCGCCCGTATAGGACTTGACGCCCATCTCTTCGAGCTGCTTTTCTGTCTTTTCCGCTGATATGCCGTTTAAGAAGTTATCGTAAATAAGCCTTACGATCTTTGCTTCTTCCTCAACAATGACAAACTCTTTGCCCGTCCAGCGGTAGCCGTAAATATGAAAGGAATTCCCGATGCCTTTTTGAAAGTTCTTGCGGATGCCCCATTTCACATTTTCGGAAATGGACCTGCTTTCCTCTTGGGCAAAGGAAGCAAGAAGCGAAAGCATCAGCTCACCGTCTTCAGATAAGGTATGAATCTTTTCTTTTTGAAAACGCACTTCAATGCCTAAATCCTTCAGCTCCCTCACTGTCTCCAAAAGGTCGACCGTATTTCTTGCAAAGCGCGAGATGGATTTTGTCAAGATGATGTCGATTTTCCCATCCCGTGCATCACTTAGCATCCTTTGAAATTCCGGTCTGTCTGTTGTTAACCCTGAGACGGCTTTGTCGGCATAGACTCCTGCATACTCCCAGTCGGCATTTCCCTGAATAAGCTTGCTGTAATAGCTGATTTGAGCAGAGAGCGAATGGGGCGTTCTGCCTTTCTCGATAGATATCCGAGCATAGGCAGCCACCTTTCTTTTCCTTGGCGGCTCCATTTTCACGGCGTTCACTTTTTGTATTATTTTCGTCATGAACTATCACCTCCACTCATATACATCACTCTAAAGAGGATAAATAGCAAGTAATAAATGGCCGATTATGGGCTGATATAAGTCTTCAAAATGGTGCATTAAATTCCGGCTTTCTTCGGCTGTCAGAAGCCCTTTTTCGTACAGGTTTTCAACCAGCAGGAAGGCTTCTTGATACCTTGATTCTCTTTCAAATTGCTCCTTTGTCATGAAGAACCACCCCCGAAGCGGTCAGCGATATAGCATTCATGGGAGCAGTACTTTCGGTTTTTATTTCCGTATGAATGAAAGGCCTTCCGGCAATAAGCACAGGTCAGCTCGTAGTAGGCTTTGCGCTTTACCTTCTCCGGATGATCTTTCCACCAGGAGAGCCTGCATTCATCGGAACAGAAGCTTTTCTGCTTTGCTCCTACGCTCTGCGTGAGCTTCTTTCCGCACTTTTTGCAAAAGAGAACTTCAATAGCATCTGTAACGCTTCGGTTTCCCGTCAGCCCGTTTCGTCTGCAGTGAGACTTCACGGTGTTGACGGAAAGGCCCAGTTTTTGAGCGATCGCTTTGTAGCCTGCGCCTTTGTTTCTTAATTTTCCGATGGCTTTTCTCTGGAGGTCATTCATAGAAGACCCCCGCTTTTTCTTTCAGCCACTCGGCTGCACAGGATTTGCAATAGACGCAGGTTGTATGAAGATCGGTATCTTCTTCTTTCAAAACGTCACTCAGGTTCACCTGGATTTCTTTTCCGCATTTAGGGCAAATGGAGTAGACGTTTTTATCAGATAGGCGGGTGATAACCTTGCTGTTTTCTGAAAGTGTCAATTTGGTATAAAACATGATCTGTCCTCCGTTTTTTTGTGATAGGGAAAACTCCCTTCACTTCCCCCTTGGACAGATCCGGTGTTTTTGGGCAATTAATCTTTCTGATAAAATGAACAAGTGAAGCCATCCGCATCAAGCTTTAATCCTTCAGCCCATTCAGGTGTCCGGCTCATCTGCTCACATACAGCCTGTACCGACATGCGGGGATCGGCTTCGATGACGATCTCATCGTGAACATGCATGACAATGTCGGAGTATTTAAAGGTCATAAGGGCACTGCATAAGATGTCCCTGGAAATAGCCTGCACGATGTTTTCGACAAGCTTTGCGCCGTAGGTTTCAATTCGCTCCCAGCGCTTACCCGTCCCTACGCCTTCGTAAGTGATGGACTCACCGCCGAAGCGGTTTTCTTCAATGCGGGGTTTTGCATAGAAAAGCTCTCGACCGGACGGAAGGGTGATAATGAGCATGCCGGACTCATAGCGAAAGCGGATATTTTTTACTTCCTTTTTCCTCGATCGCTCTCTGACAGCAGCCATAGCCGCCCGGTCAATGTCCTGCCAGAGCATGACAATATTAGGGTTCGTCGCACGCCAGGCACTTACCAAGTTCGGCAGTTCCTCTTCCAAAAGCCCCATCTCAAGAGCACCCATTGCTTTTAAGGCTCCGACCGAGCCGCCGTAGCCACAGGCGAGTTCCGCTATCTTTCCTTTTTGCCTGAGATGTGCATTCGCACCGTGCTTTTCTACAGGAACGCCGAACATCTCACTTGCCGACCTACAGTAGATATCACCACCCTCAGAGAAAAGTGCCATCCGCCATGTTTCTTCCGCCAGCCAGGCTAAAACTCTTGCTTCAATGGCTGAGTAGTCAGCGACAAGAAAGATGCGTCCTTTTTTCGGAATAAAGGCGGTGCGGATCAGTTCCGATAAGACTTGCGGAATAGAATCAAAGAGCAGACTTAAGGATTTAAGGTCATCATCCTTGACCAGCTTTCTTGCAAGCTCCAAATCCTCCATCTTGTTTCTTGGGAGGTTTTGAACCTGAATGAGCCTTCCTGAAAAGCGGCCGGTGCGGTTGGCTCCATAGAATTGCAAAAGTCCTCTCGCACGGTCGTCACGACAGACGCAGTCACTCATCGCTTCGTATTTCTTAACGCTGGACTTGGCAAGTTCCTGCCTGGTTTCAAGAACCTCTTTGACATCGCCTGAAGCATCTTTAAGGAGTTCTTTTACTGCCTTTTTATCTAGAGACTCTGTTGCGATTCCCTTTGATAAAAGCCACTCTTTTAGCTGCAGGACAGAATTGGGATTTTCAAGCCCGGTGATTCTTCTCAGTTTTGCCATGCTTTCTTCACGCACGGCTTCATTCATCCGGATGGCATTTTTAGCGAGGTCTTTATCCAGCAAAATGCCGAGGTCGTTTATTTCCTGATCTCTGTGATAAATTTCCCATTCCTGATCCGGCATGTGAAAACGGGAAAGCTTATCGTGGATGAGAAGTTCCGTTTCCACATCTCGCTTGTTGTAGGATTTGTAAAGTTCCCATTTTTCCGGATCGTGAGAGGGCAGGTTTCTTGTTCTGCCGCCGTTTGTTCGAGTTGCCTTACAGGGAAGGGAAAAATAGCGGATGAGATCTTTACCTGTCTTTAGTTTTTGTTTATCCAGTCCTAAAACCTCACCGACCCCTTCCAAAGATAAGGGAAGCCCCAGATAGGCAGACCAGGCCATATCGCAGTACCAGGACTTAGGAGATAGGTAATGAAGATACTCGGGATCGTGGCCAAAGGGTAGCGGCTTTTCTAATACATAGCCCTCTCTTTTCAGCCATTCCGAGATACAAACCCGCTCAAACTGAGCATTAAAAGCCCACTTGATGACATCATCTGAAAGAAGGGCATGGATGAGTCTCTCCGGCACCTTTTCACCCTGAGCGAGGTCAATCGTCTTTATCTCTCCTCCGTCGATGGCATAAGAAAGAAGCAGTATTTCAAAGTCCGGCTCCTCGACATACCTGAAAACTCCTGTTTTTCTTAAATCGGCAGAGGAAAAAGTTTCAATGTCTAAGCATATTGTTTTCATTTACTCCCTCCATAGAGAGAAAGGGCGGAGCCTTTGACCCCGCCCTCCCGTCATCAGTTTTTCTTTTGCCTTTTTGCCTGTCTCCATACGGCTTGGCAGAATCTGTAGACAAGGTAGAAAGGTAAGAAGGCTAGTGTTCCTGCCAGAAGCGTTGCTGTGAAAAGCTGATAGAGCTGAGAAAAGTATTCACAAAACATGAGGTATCCTCCTTAGCTCAGAAAGTCATCGTCTTCAGCAAAATCAGCAAAGTCGTCTTCTGCGCTGGTACGGCTTCCCAGGGGTTCTCCGTCACGGATTTTCTGCAGGTTGTTTAAGCCACAGGCGATTCCGCGATTGCCGTTGGAGTTGAAGGCGTAGAAGTTGATCGACGCTCTGCCGTAGACTCCGCTGTAAACTTCAGAGCGGGTCAGGATCGGCTGCACATTGGCATCGACAATGCCCGGCTGGGTGGTTGAGTTGGCATTGAGAAAGAAGCTGTTTGCATAGGCTTCATCATCCGGACGCTCCGTATCACCGTCACGAAGCGGTGTCTTGATGGACTCAAGCGGCGGAACAGAGCGGCTATTGCCTTTCAGTTTCGCTTCGCCTTCTTTGTAGGCGGCTTGAATCGCCTTCTTGATGGCTTCAATGGTTTTCTTGTCGCTTTTCGGAATGATGAGAGATACCGAGAACTTCGGCACTCCGCCATTAATGGATTTTGGATCCCACACATTGGCGTAGGACCAGCGAGTGTCTTTACCTGTAATTACTTTCATTGGATTCTTAGTCATGGATCGTTTCCTCCTTAAAATCATCAAATATGTTTGTCATTTCCGGTCTTTTATCGCTTTCCGGTACAAGCGTCGGTTTGCCCTGAGGCTTAATCACGAGATCTCCTAAGAGATCGCTGAACTGTTTCCTGCCGAGAAGCTGAGTCATGGCAGTGATGCCTAAGACCTTCTTTTCATAAGGGTCAAAGCCTGCCTGCTTAACCGTCTCGGCGACTTTTTCTTCATCGCTGTACTTACGGTTTGACCTGCCCTCGACGAGCTTAAATCCCGCCCATTTCTTGCCGGATTTGGCAGCTGTCAAGGCATAGTCTTTGATGTCCTTGGCCCATGCGGAAAGCTCGTCAAGTTTGTCTAGGACAGACTCGATTTCCTCATCTGTCAGAAGCGGCGGCCTGGCAAATTCATATTTGGCCAGTTCAAGATTGGCACTTGCTCGTTCTGCACAGGTCGCTTTTACCTTGCAGAACTGACACCAGCTTCCGGCTGAGAAGTCACCCTTACCCTCAAAGGCCAGTGCGGCGATGGGCTTTACAGTTTCTTTGGCCCAGCCGTAGAGTTCTTCTTTTGGCAAAGTAAAGCTTGAGATATTGTCTCTTCTTGGCTGAAAGATGGTCATTTTGACTTCATCATAATCGTAGATGCCGTCAAAAAGTAAGCTTGCCGCCAGACCATAGAGCATAAGCTGAGGATTTCGCTCCGCTTCGACCAGCACCCCTGTTCCGTACTTAAAATCCCAGAGATAGAGCGTATCGTCAGCGATGATGATGCAGTCCGCTGTGCCGAAGCCCTCTGGTACGATGTCGGAGAAGTCGAGCCTTTGCTCAATCAGGACAATCGGGTCGGCGGTGGTTTGCTTTATTCCTTCGAGGCTCTCCATGATATGGTCGGCATAGAAGGCTGCCGCATCTTCCATCTCTTTTGAGTAGTAGGAGAGGTTTTCCGTCGGGTCATCCGCTTTCATACCGAGAGCCGATTTCAGCTTGTATTCTGCAAGCTCGTGTGCCGCTGAACCTTCCAAGGCATAAGGCGATGCTTCGTCTCGGGCCTTTGCGTTCAGCCTTGCCGAGGGCGGGCAGTGAAGCCACCTGTAGGAAGAAGAAGCGGATAACATGGCGTGTGCTGTCATTTCTTTAATCCCTCCACTTCCTTTAGCAAGGCTTCGTAGTGCATGGGTTCTACCGCTGAGAGTTTCTCCGCACCGTACTTTTCAATCAGTGCCTTAATCTCCGTGGTGAAACCTGCCTGCGATTTCTTGGCGAGAACGGCTCTGACATCGGAGAGACTGAGTTCGGGTTTTGCAGGCTTCTCCGGAACCACAGGCTTGTCGCTCTCGAGTGCTGATGCCAATGTGCCAAGGCTGTCCGCCAAAGCGTGCATATCATCAACAATGTCTTTTAGTAACTTGATTCTGCTCATGAGACACCTCCTTCGAGAAGAAGACGGAATGTCTCACGACCTTTTGGCGTAATCAGCGTCTGGTAGCCCTTCCAGTCGGTTTTCTCGTTGAAACACTCCTTGATTTCAAAAAGACCGTCATTTTTCTCGGCGTAAGGAAAGAGCGTGCCTTTCGCATCCCTGTAGATGTAGCCGTGGCTCAGGAGATAGTCGATAAACTCCTTTTGCTTAACACCGAGCGCCTTTGCCGTGTTGCGGAAATTGGAGAGCAGGTTTCTGTCCACCAGCTCATCAAAGTAATCCGCTTTAGGCTGCATGACCGTGTTTTGAACGGTAAGTTCCGAATTTTGGATGGAAAGGACATCACGTTCTTCTCTTGCTTTTTTGAGTTCCGTTGCCAGCTGAATTAAGGTGTCCGGATTAAGAAGTACTTCTTCTAGCTTCGCAGGAGTCAAGTAGGCTCCGTGTTTTCGAATGTCCGGCAACACCTCATGGGTGATCCAGCGTTTGAAGGTTTTCGCTTCAGGTTTTCGGCTGGCCAGGATCAGGTTATATAAGCCGTATTCATTGACACAGTTGGTCATTCCCTGACGACCTAGATTGAATCTAGACCGTTCGTCATCATCCAGGCGCTTAACAGCGTCAGTTGTGTTTTTGATATCCAGTGCATCGCAAATATCCGTTGCGACAAACCAGATATCTCCGTCTTTTGTCAGTGTTCGGATTTTTCCGAACTGTTCGTGTTCATAGATTTGCATTGGCTCCATACTTGGCCTCCTTTCTCTTACTCATGAGTTCTTGTGCTAATCTTTTTGACATGATGCTGATGGTAATAAGTAGACCGATCAGCTGTTTGTCATCCGGGTCTCTTGCTCGTTTCATTGGCGTTCCTCCTATCCGAAGGGCAGGTATCGTTTGTCCCTTCACCCTCCCCTTGGACAAGAGGAGGGATTTTGGGCAACCGAAATTGAAAAAAGTTTTTGATGGTCTAAAACCAGTCACTTAATTTCTCCAGCAGGGTTTTAAAGATGACCGATTTTCGGTAGTTCACGGTTTTTCTCGGACAGTCGATTTTAGATGCGATAGCTCGTTCGCTAAGACCGTCCATGAACAGTCGGGTTATTTCACGGTCACGGGGAGACAAGCTTTGAATTGCAGCTTGGACAGCTTCTTTGAATGCCTTTTCTTCCAATTCTTCAGACAAATCGGATTCATCTGCTATCAGGTCGATAAGCGTGCTTTTGTCCTTGTTCTCATCTGCAACTAGCACGTCCAGTGAAAGGAATTCTCCTTTTTTGTGATAAGAGCAGACATCGCAGTCAGCTGCACACTTCCAAAAGAGGTGTTTTGGGCAGAAGCACCGACCTGCCCGCTGTTCCTGCTTTCGTATTCGATTGATGATTCGATTTAATTCCTGATATATTTCTTCACTAACAGGAATAAGGTCGACGCTATAGGGGTCGTCCGGTCTTCTTAACGGGTAGTAGCGTTGCTTCTTGGATTGACTTTGTTTGTCTAAATTTTTCATCTTTTGTCCTTTCCGCCGTCCGGAGGAAAGGGCAAAGGAATATAGAAAAGGTCCCGTGCGATTCAGTACACGAGACCTTTAGAGCCGAAAAATGGGCACAGAAAAGAAAGGTACTGAAATCGCCATGACTGCTTGGTGCAGTGTTTTGACGTTTTCTGTATCCTATGCCTTTCCGTGCACAGATCGGCTTTAGATAATTTTTGGGTGGATTACGACTTTGGCAATGCAGGCTGTCCAGTTAAGGGCTGTCTCTGCACCGCCGGGTAAATTACTTGCGCTTAGGCTTGGTTTGCGATAAAGCGCTGCCTGCCACAGACTTCGAATTTTTGCTGTAGCGTCCGTCTCGCAAAATGCGAGAAGCTTTACGAGCAACTTTTCTTGAAGTCTGCTTCGAGTTTCGTTTGGCCATACTTGTCACCTCCTTCTTTCTAGTTCATCTAAATTTTCTCTCACACGAATAGATAATAAAAGATAGAAGATTTAATCATTATTCAAAAATAAAATAATGCTTGTTCAAGATAAGATTAATCGTTATAATTGCTATGGTAATAGATAAATAAAGAAGAAACGATTACTTAGAGGTGTTTATGGACAAGAGCAGATTCCATTTTGAAAATTACGCTTGTGATCTGGTTCAAGAACAACGGTTTAATGTAGAGACAGGATTACTACAACCCAGTTATCTGATACGAGAAAATCCGTCTAAACCGATCCGAACAACTTACATCCCTGGTGAAGGGCTTCAGGTTGTAGGAGAAAAGGAAATAACTTCGAAGAATAATATTCTTGGGGAATTTTTAGCATTAAAAAAGGACGATTCAACGTCCTATAAAGATTTCTTTTCTAAATATGGTTTTTTATTTCCGATTGATGCGGGGGATGAGTATCAACGAATAAGTATCGAGCAGATCGATGCTTTAAAAAACAGGCTGTTTGCATTTGTGTTATTAGTCAATAATCAGTATTTTGATCAGAATGCAATTGAAAAGAATAAGAGAAATTTCGAAGAATTATTGAATGCGTCCCTATTTTTACTGTTAACGTCCGCTCCAAAAGTAATGGTTGAAGATGAAGTAATATTTGAAGTTGAGGGGAACTTGCTCATTCAAGTTCTTAATGGAGTTACAGGTTATGATGAACAGCCACAGGATTTTATTGAAGAAGCGGACGGCTTTAAACGCCCAGCTTATAAGGCCACAAGTGTAATTGAAGCGGGGAATTATATTTATTTGCCTAACGACGAATATCTGGAATATATTTCGGAAGAGAATCAAGTGCCACAGTGGTGCAAGAATGTTTATCGAATATTTATAAATAAAGATAATTTCACGGATAACAAAGAAGTTAAGTTTGCTGTAGATTTTCTATTTTATTTTATCAGGAAGTACACGCCGTTTGATTTTAGTGAAAGCTATCCGATTGCTGATTTGATTGTGTGCCAGCTTTTCTGTAAATTCGTCACGGACCCTTTCCACTAATAATAGCTTATGAGTTCTCCATATTCAGATAAATCCTACCATATTCCCAATCCTCGCTGAATTCCATCAAAATAGCCGAGACAAGACGCAGACAAGAACCTTCATTAGGGAAGACGCGGACAACTCTGGTACGACGCTTGATTTCCTGGCTGAGTCGTTCAAGGGTGTTGGATGTCCGCAATCTTTTCTGATGAATACGTGGAAAGGCAAATACGCTAAATCCTTCCGGCAGATTGACCTCCATCCAGTCTGCCAGTTTTGGTGCAATCCGAGCGTATTTTTTTACCGCATCTTTGAGCTGGCTCTCAGCGCTGTCTCTGTCTTGAGCATCAAAAATTGTGCGGATATCTTCAGCCACCTCTGTTCGCAGACTAAGCTTTGGCACATAAGACTGAGCATTCTGTTGCAGATGAAACTGGCACCTCTGCCATGGAATCCCACTTAAGACGGCTTTGCGGGCGGCTTTCAATCCGCTGTGATCATCACTGATAATCAACTGTACTCCTTCCAATCCACGCTTGAGCAAGCCTTCCAGAAATGACCGCCAGTGTGTTTCTGCTTCACTAAGAGATACTGAGATGCCTAAAACGGTTCTTTTACCGTCTTTTTTCACGCCGCTGGCCATCAAAATAGCTGCATCTCTGACATTGCCCGCCTCTCTCACTTTCTCATAGCGGGCATCCAGGTACAGATAGACTATCTCTCCCAGCGGTCTGTTGCGCCAGGCTTCCAGCTCTTTATCCAGGGCTTGTGTAGCCCGGCTAACCTGACTGGCACTAACTTGGGTACCGCAAAGTTGTTCAGTGATCGCGGCTACTTTGCGCGTGGATACTCCCTGCACATACATCTCTGCCAGTGCCATCAAAAAAGCGCGTTCACTGCGAATCCCTTTCTCCAGTGCCGCAGGGTAGAAACCTCCTTCTCGTACCTGTGGAATCTCAAAGGTGATTTCGCCCACTCTGGTTTTGACGGTCTTGGGTTTATAACCGTTGGCGTGACCTTGCCTGTGCTCATTACGCTCGTATGGCCTGGCTTGCAAATGGTTTTCCCGTTCGATCTGCATGGCTTGGTTCACTACCACTCTGATCAGTTCTGTTAATCCATCCAGTCCTTGTTCAGTCATTTGTTCCAAATATTCAATTGGTATGTGTAGCTTATCCTCAGTTGTTGTAAAATCAGTTGTGTAGATCATGGTCCTTTTCCTTTCTTGGTTTGACGGCTGTAGAAAGGATACCGTGATCTACTCTTTTTGTTAATTTACAGAAAATTCGTTACACTGACGCTGATTTTACTAATGACATATATGAACAGTTGAATGAAGATGAAATAATGAAAAAGGCGCTTATCAAATTGTCTAAATACATCATCAAAAGTGAATTTGAAAGAAATCTGAAGGATGTAACGCCTATCTATGATGTAGAGAATATGTCACCAGATTGGAAACTTCCGTCTTTATTTAGTGCTTTATATTTTTCGTTGTTTTATTTGGATGCTAACGAATCAATGTATCGACAATGTGCTAATGTTTATTGCGGTCAATATTTTGAGGTTCCAAAAACTAATAGAAGGAAAAAATACTGTTGTGCGGCATGCGGAAATGCAGCAAATCAGCGAAGATATAAAAGCAGAAAAAACCAGAAATAGGAATTTCTGGTTTGTGACAAGCTAAGACTATTTGATATTTCTGATAGAATCGTTCTGTTGAAGTGATTCTTCTATTGCTTTGGCCAACTTAACAATCTCTGAATTGTTCGCCTTGATTTTGTTAGAAATGATCTTTTTAACATCAACGAGAATCCCTTGAATTCTCTCGAAAGAGTATTCATTTTCACTTTCGTTATGTTTCCAATCTGCTGTAGCTTCCCCAATAGATTGATAATTTTCATGATTATTGAATAAATCATTTGTCCGATTAAAAGGCATAAGAAAAGCATTATAGATTTGCATGCCCCTGTCTCGTTCATCTTGAAATTCATCATTCGTAGCTACATACTCACCGTATGAGATTTGTTTGTTGATTGATGAAGAATTTGGTAAATCGCTAGCATTAAAAGAAACGCCGTATTTATAGTACTTAGCATCAAGAATATAAATGTCGTTGTTAGCCTGCATGATAGTGTCGGGTTCTAGAGGATGGTTTTCTCTCTGATTACCTATTCTTAATGTCCATTTTGTTTTGGGGAAATATCTAATTTTATCAACATTACCAAAAGTAAATTGTATTAGGCGCTCCCAGACATATTCAAACGAGTTAGTACCAAAATAAAAACGTTCAGGCTCATCATCGCTGTTACAGAAATTTAATATATCTAGCATTGCTCGAAATAGTCTCTTGTCGTTATCCCGATTGGTCTGTAAAAACTTCGAGTGCAAGTATTTAATATAAGTTGCGTTATCACGCTTTCGAACGGGCTTGTGTAACGGTTGCAATTTATAAATCCAACCCAGTTTTAAATAACTTTGATAGACGCAGTAATTGTAAATCTCTGTAATCAGATCTTTATCGGTATCACTGTGTGTTTTAACTCGATATTGAGAATAAATAAAACCGTTCGGTTGAACTATTGGTTGCTCTTTTCGGATTGTTTGCCCCCAACTGATAGGTCCAGAAATACCTGATATATATTTTTCTTCCTTGACCATATAAGTTCCATTGTTTAAGTAATCGAACATTACAAAGAAATAAGACTGGACAGGAAAGCGAACAGTTTTTAAGACTTGCTCTGGCATTATTTTTGAAATTCTTGAAGCTTGATCATTGTAGTCTTGTAGAACAGCCACTAGCTCTACTATCTCACTACGAACTTCATCTTCGTTGTCTGAGATGTCATACCCAATAGGGAAGTTTATAGTTAACATGTGTTTTCCATCGACCATCTCTGATTTTATTCCAACGAAAGTATCTCCCTCTTTGTCAGTGGCATTGCGGCAATAGTTCCTTAGCGACTCATTACGATCCACCTCTTTGTAAATGTCAGCCATTCTTTTGTTCCTCGTGATCTTCTTCGGAAGCCTGTGAATCATCAATTTCTATGGAACCTCGTAGATTTTCTCTTAGAAGACTCTGAACATCATTAGAAAAAATTTGAAAACGGTTGAATCCCGATGCACTTGAAAAAGACTTTATTACTTCTTCGAGACTCTGGAATCTATCGGAAAAAATATTTTCTCTATTAAATTTAAAGGCATCATCCCAGAGATATTTGATTACTTTTTCCGCAAATAAAGTTTTTTTATCTGGCGTATCAGGTTGTAATATATCTTCTGTTATGAAATACGCCCCTAAACGCTTATCTTCAGAGGATAGGGTGACGGAATTATTAGATAGAATTTGGCTGTTAATTTGCTTGCAAAAAGTTTCCCAGCTTACGCCAGTATCTAAAATCTCTGTTTTTGCGTGCGTTGCTTTTGAAACATCATTTTCTATCATTTTCATATCCCAACGACGCTGAAAAGCGGTATCAAGGGTAAAAACGTTTTGGTCTGCAGTATTCATTGTTGCCAGCACCCATAAATTACTAGGTAAATATACTGGTTCATCAGGATCGTTAAAAACGACGTCAGCAATCATTCTGTTTGTTATTGCGTATGTGCTGCGACCAGTATCATCTCTGTCTAGCAACTGAAACACTTCACCGAAGATGGCAGGAGCATTTCCTCTATTAATTTCCTCTATGACTAAGAAAAACGTTTCTTGCGGATTGTCAAAAGCTTTTTTTAATATCCTTGTAAAAGGGCCGGCAACAAATTCATAAGTAATCGTATCATCTTCTTTTATGGTAGGTAAAATTTGCCCCACAAAATCCGAGTTAGTAAAATCAGGGTGAAAAACAACTTTTTCCATGTGGGTGTAGTCATCACAATACTGTGTCTTTATTGTGTAGCTTTTCCCAGAGCCAGGAACGCCATATAGAAGAACATTTCGACCCCTGACACCGGGTGCTGCTGTAATTAGAGAAGTTGAGTCAGAGGAAGTAGCCCTTAGATGCTTAGAATTGCTCAGACTCAGATAAGCATTTACTCTAGTGGCATACTGGGAAAGAAAGTCTTCGGCACCATTCTTTAGCGAGACACCGTTTCTATCAGAGTAGCTTATGAAAGGGAACATTTCCTCGTTTAGAGCACTTCTCAAAATACGAAGAGATCCTTTAGGTTCAACAGTACCTTTAACATCTACAGGATCGTATCCATCTAGTAATTGCTCATAAAATCCTAAGTTATTAAAAATAATGTCACCATCAGAAGCGGTTAATTTGAAAACAGCTTCTTCGGAGAAATTGACTAAAACATTTAACAGAGATGCTTCAACATCTGAATTAGCAGGGATGTCAAGTCCTATCCAGTTCAAAAGAGTATTGTCATATTCCTTCGAACGTGATTCCATGGCGATGTGTATTAAGTCCATGTTTTTTGTAAAAATAATATTTTTAGGATATCTTTGCCCTCCAGTTCGTTCAGCACTGGAGGGTTTATTATCTATAAATTGGACTATACCTAAACGCCATACTAAAGAAAAAGCAACAATGAGGGCTTCAAGTTGTGACTTGAACAACTGATTCTCATTTATTTTATCTAGGAAATCACTATCTTGTATCCCAGCACTTGAATAGACTGACTTGTAACGAGTGATTAAAGCATCTGATGCTTTATCGCTTAAAACAATACCACCACCCTTACCGGGTTGGGAATAGATTAAAGTAGCAGGTCTATTAGTAGACTCCCATAACATTAGAAATAGTGCTATGGTAGATTTGGGGCTAGGCAAAGAGGACTTAATTCCTAACTTTAAGTCGATTTCAGGATATTTCTGTAAAGATTTTGGAACGGTCATTGTTATTTAATCTCCCTTCAACTGATTTTTTAAAGCTATAGCTATCGAGTATGCAAGCAGAGGTGGGACAGCGTTTCCTACTTGTTTCATTTGGGATGACTTAGTTCCATAAAAGTGGAAAGTGTCCGGAAATGATTGCAATCGCGCTGCTTCTCTTACTGTTATTGCTCGATTTAAGTAGGGATGTGTAAACCTTCCAGAAGACGGCGTATCAAACCTTGTAGTAATTGTTACTGAAACTTCATCTTTTACCATGCGACCCCATGTTCCACTGTAAATGGATTTTGTACGATGTTCCTTTGGAAGATGCTCTCTTCCTTGTTCAGGTGGAATCAATGACATACGCTCAATAGCCAATTTTGAGTGATTAGTAGCAATATGATTATAGAGACTAGAGCTGCCCTTTCTTAAATCTTTTTGATAATCTGTCTGAGTCTCCATGCGATATTCTGAAATATTTTCACCCTCACCAGAGTTTAGGTATGACAGATCACTAATTGCATCCCACACAGTGACTAGTTTGAACGATGGAGAAGGAAGTGATGGTGCTATGCGACCTAATCTTCCCAGAATAAAGGCTCTGTTTCTATTCTGAGGAACACCGAAATCTGCAGCATTCATTGTTTCTGCAATGACAGAATACCCTAGACCTTCAAACAACTCGATGATTTCTTTTTTAAAGAACCCTTTTTCTGTTGTTAGTAAGTTGGGAACATTTTCCATTAGGAAAAACTTAGGTTTTACAAAAGAAACTACATTAATAAAATATTTAAATAAATAGTTTCTCTCGTCATTTATTGATTTTCTTTGCCCTTTTTGTGAAAAACCCTGACACGGTGGACCACCTATAACCACATCGATTTTACCAACAAACTTTTTGAAGGTATCTTGAATAGGCAGAGTTTTTATATCCCCAATTATCATGTTTGTTTCTGGGTGGTTTTTGATGTACGACTCTGCAATTGATTTGTCATACTCATTTGCCATAACAACATCAATACCAGCTTTTTCAAATCCCAATGAGAGTCCTCCAACACCTGCAAATAAATCAATCGCTTTATAGTTCATGTTGTTGGACCTCTTGTATACGGCGAGTGGCAATGCCAAAGTATTTTTCGTCTAGCTCTATACCGATAAAGTTTCTGCCCAGTTCTTTAGCAGCTACGCCTGTGCTCCCGCTACCCATGAACGGATCAAGAATACAGTCACCTTCATTTGAAAGTAGTTCTATAAAAAATTTCATTAAAGCAATAGGTTTTTGTGTGGGATGTTTACCCTGCTTTCTTTCACCGTTAGAAACAACACCAGTTTCAACAAAGTCGTGAACTAGCTTTCCATTGTTATTAAAGGTTCCCGTTTTTTTCCCATAAGTAAAATAAACCCAAGCTTCTGTAGAGTTCACAAAATGTAAATTCATATTTCGTGGCATAGGATTTAATTTGTGCCAAATTCCAGTGGTTTTATAATAGAGACCATGTCTTTGGGCAATTCTTATTAAAGTTTCAACTTTAATGATCGACATAAAAACAATCATTGAGGAACCTTTTTTTAAGACACGAACAGCCTCCTTAAAAAATGCATCCATAGACTTTTCCCACTCTTCAGGCGAAAGATCATCCCATCCAGCGCCAGCAAAAAAATTATCTCGCATTTTGTTCAAATTAGTATCACGCTTTTTCATAAAAATCCCTAGATTGTAAGGAGGATCTGTAAGAATTAAATCTACACTTGCGCTGGACAGCTTTTCCATCATGTCAATACAATCGCCATTATTTAAAATAGTGTCGGACATTAATTTCACCTACCTAATACATTATGTTCTTTGGTACTACCAACATCTTCAACTTCAACCAAGTCACTTATTTGACAATGTAAGCAGTTGCACAATCTAACTAACACATCCATTGATACGTATTCGTTTTTTCTTATCTTAGAAAAAGTACTAGGGGCGATTTTCGTTTTTTCTTGTACTGCTGTAGCATCCATATCGAGGTCAATTAGTCGCTTCCAGAGCTTTTTATAGTTGACAGACATTGTTTTCCTCCTTCGATGTATTCATTAATTCTATCATTTTAGCGCCGAAAACTCAAGTTTTTTTTCGACTTTGAGTTAATAATTTTGAATAATCGAAATCAAAATGTTCTGTTGCCCAAAACTGCATAACTTGTCCAAGGGGATAGTGAGAGGATCATTATCCCTTTTGTTTTGCTCCTCTCGAAAATTTATCGAAAGGAGTTTTTTATATGAACAAACTCATTTATGTCTGCTCGCCTTATCGGGGAGATATCAAAACGAACACGGAACAGGCCAAGGGATACTGCCGAAAAATTGTTCAGGAAGGAGATATCCCCATCGCTCCTCATCTTCTCTTTCCGCAGTTTATGGATGACAGCATTGCTAGCGAGCGAGAGCGAGCAATGGAGATGAACCTTGAAATTATGCGCCACTGCGATGAAGTTCATGTCTTTGGCCATCAGATCAGCTTCGGGATGTTTGAGGAAATGCAGGCGGCAAAGAAGCTGGGCATCCCTGTGGTGCAGGAGGGAAATAAATGAAATTAACCATCTACACATCAGATGCTTGCGGCCAAGCAGCGAATGTCTACTACCCCAACAAGGTAGACGTGACGGATGAAAGAAGTTTCAAGAAGGCTGTTTCTTTTGACCATGTGGCGGCAAGCTATAAGAACAACTATCGCAGCAATGTCAACTTCATCGAAGCCGACCATATCAGCATGGACTGCGACAACGAGAAAAGCGATGATCCCGAAACTTGGATTTCTCCGGAGGATATTTTAAGTCTTTTTGACGGAGTGGGTCTTGCCATTGCCACCAGCAGAAATCACTTGAAGGAAAAAGGCAGCAAGTCGGCAAGGCCGAGGTTTCATGTTTACTTTCCCATTCTCGAAACAAAGAATGCCGACAGCTATTCGGAACTTAAAGAGGAGCTGGCGGATATTTTCCTTTTTTTCGATGCCGGAGCTTTAGGCAGTGCCCGGTTCATGTTTGGAAATCCCGATGCCGAGGTCGTCTGGCGTGACGGCAGTCAGCTTATCACAGATTTTATCAGAGATGATTTTGCCGAGTGGGACGCGGCACAAAGCGAGATCCCGGAAGGATCAAGGAACAAGACCATGTCGCATTATGCTGGGCGCATCATCGTAAGGCTCGGAGCGACAGAGGAAGCTTACGAGATGTTCCTTAAAAAGGCAGATCTGTGCAATCCTCCGCTTCCGGACTCTGAACTTCAAACCATCTGGCAAAGTGCGAAACGATTCGGAAAGAAAGTCTCTGCTCAGGAAGGCTATATTCCTCCGGAAGAATACGGCAAGGACTTCTCACTCATGCCGCCGGACTTCTCGGATATCGGTCAAGCAAAGGTGCTCACTCGAGAGAAAGGTGAAATCCTTGTTTACACCGATGCAACAGACTACATGACCTATAACGGGACGCATTGGGAGGAATCCAAGCAAAAAGCGGTCGGTGTCTGCCAGGACTTTCTGGACAAGCAGCTTGAAGAAGCAAAGGCCGCACTTAATAAAGCGACAAAACTTCTCACTGAGTCCGGAGTGCCGCAAGATCTGATTCAGGCAGGCGGCAGGACACTTGAAAAAGGCATCCAGTCAGAACAAAAGAAAGCTTTTGATTTATATCGAGTTGCCCTCGCCTATAAGAACTTTGTCATGAAGCGCAGGGACATGAAATATGTCACTTCCGCACTGCAGGCCGCAAAACCCATGCTCCTTAAGATGATTCAGGATTTTGACAGCCAGGATTTTATGCTGAACACACCTGCCGCTGCCTATGACCTGACAAAAGGCCTTCAAGGGGCAGTACCGCACAAGCCGGAAGATTACATGACAAAAATCACGCTGTTTTCTCCCGATACGGAAAACGAACAGCTCTGGCTTGATGCGGTGTCCGGTTTCTTTTGCGGTGATCAGGAACTCATCGAGTATGTTCAACAGATTGTCGGCCTTTCCGCTATTGGCAAGGTCTATATGGAAGCCTTGATCATTTCCTATGGAGAGGGTTCGAACGGCAAGTCGACCTTTTGGAACTCCATCGCCAAAGTGCTGGGAAACTACAGCGGCACAATCTCGGCGGATGCCTTAACGGTTGGCTGCCGAAGAAATGTGAAGCCTGAAATCGCAGAGCTGAAGGGAAAAAGGCTTGTCATAGCGGCCGAGCTGGAAGAAGGCATGCGGCTGAATACATCCGTCATCAAACAGCTTTGTTCTACTGACCTTGTCTCCGGCGAAAAGAAATACAAGGATCCCTTCAAATTTACTCCGACGCATACACTTGTCCTTTATACCAATCATCTCCCCAAGGTGGGAGCCAATGACGACGGTACTTGGCGAAGACTCATCGTCATCCCTTTTCAAGCCAAGATCAAAGGCAAGGCGGATATTAAAAACTACTCGGACTATCTGGTGGAGCATGCGGGCGGGGCGATTCTTTCCTGGATCATTGAGGGAGCGAAAAAAGCCATTGATAAAAGCTTCAAAATCCCTGTTCCGAAATGTGTGGCCGATGCCATCCATCGTTACCGGGAGAACAATGACTGGCTTTCAAGTTTTCTGGAGGAATGTTGTGAGATAGAACCATCATACAAAGAGAAATCCGGGGAGTTTTATCAGGAATACCGGGCCTATTGCCTGAGAACCGGAGAATGGACGAGAAGCACGGCCGACTTTTATACCGGACTTGAAATCGCCGGCTTTGAACGCAAGAAAACAAAGGGCGGCATGATGATTTTAGGACTTCGTTTGAAGTCAGATTTTATGGACTAAAAGTCAAAAGGTGCAGGTCGGTGAAGGTCAATATATAAAACCCCTTTAGGGTGAAAATTTTAGGAAAAAAATTATATAGAGAAGTTTAATAGATGACTTGCACCGACCTGCACCATCTCAGTGAAAAGCCTGATATTACAGCGTTTTAGATGGAGGAAACAAAATGCTTGAAAAACAGATTGAACATAAATTATTGACGGAAACGAGAAAACGAGCCGGACTTTGCCTGAAATTCATCTCTCCCGGATGGAACGGTGTGCCGGATAGAATCGTTCTTCTCCCCGGAGGAAAAATAGGCTTTGTAGAAGTCAAGAAATCCGGTGAAAATCCTAGAACCTTACAGCTGCGAAGGCATAAGCAAATCAGGAAATTGGGCTTTCAGGTTTTCATTTTGGATGATCCGGGTGATATTGGAGGGCTGCTTGATGCAATACAAGGCTCATGATTATCAGGAATATGCCAAAGAGCAGATCATCAAAAAGAAAGCTTGCGGTCTTTTTTTAGAGCCGGGACTTGGGAAAACAGTCATCACACTTTCCGCCATTTGGGATCTCATGTTTGACTACTTTGATGTCTCGAAAGTTCTCGTCATCGCCCCGCTTCGTGTAGCGGAGAATACTTGGACAGAGGAATTGGAGAAATGGGACCATTTGACCTTTCTTCGCATCTCCAAGGTTCTGGGAAGCGAAAAGGAAAGAATCAAAGCGCTTAAAACTCCTGCCGACATCTATGTGATTAACCGGGAGAATGTTGCCTGGCTTTGTGAACTTGGCGAGTGGGACTTTGACATGATGGTGATTGACGAACTCTCGAGCTTCAAAAACCCGTCCAGTAAACGGTTCAAAGCCCTCAGAAAGAAGCGTCCCGGCATTGACCGGGTTGTAGGTCTTACAGGGACGCCTTCTACCAACGGTTTGATGGATTTGTGGTCGGAGATTTATCTCTTGGATCAAGGGCAGAGACTTGGGAAAACAATCGGAAGCTACCGGGCGGATTTCTTTGTTCCCGACCGCATGAACGGCTACATCGTTTATTCTTATAAACCCCGTCCCGGAGCGGAGGAATTTATCTATGGCCTTTTATCCGGTCTCTGCGTCTCCATGAAAAGTCAAGATTTTCTTGAGATGCCGGAAAGATTGGAGCGGGATGTCAAAGTCAGGCTTCCGGATGCTGCTAGAGAAATCTACAAGGAGATGGAACGAGAAATGGTGGCCAGCTTAGAAGACAAAACCATTGATGCCGTGAATGCCGCCGTCCTTACCAACAAACTCCTGCAAATGGCATCGGGTGCTGTCTATGACGAGACGGGCGCAGTCGCAGAACTTCATTCCGCAAAGCTTGATGCCTTGGAGGACTTGATTGAATCCGCCAACGGCAAACCTGTCCTTATCTATTACAACTACAAGCATGAACGCATGCGGATAAAAAAGCGTTTTAAAGATGCTGTTGAAATCAAAACACCGGAGGATTTTCAGGCTTGGAACAAAGGCGAGATTCCCATTGCTATGGCACACCCCGCTTCTATGGGACACGGGCTGAACCTTCAGCATGGCGGTTCTACTGTGATTTGGATGTCTCTACCTTGGTCATTGGAACTTTACCAACAGGCAAATGCCAGGCTGTGGCGGCAAGGACAAAAAGATACGGTTGTGATTTTCAGGCTTATTGCAGAAGGAACAATCGACCGAGATGTGGCACGTGCCTTGGAAAAGAAGGATGTCACACAGGAGACCTTAATGCAGGCGGTAAAAGCGAGGGTTTGTCATGAATAGCATCAAGAAAGTAAAAGAAATGATTAGAGACTACCCTGCGAATGCCGCAAGAATGAAAGAGCTTGAACAAGAGATGGAGCACTATATCCCGATTACGGCAAGTGAGGTCTTGGAGATGTTGACCTTCCCCGGCAAGACGGGCGATGAAGTTCCGGTGCAAAAAGAACGGTCCAAGAACCGGGTGTTTTATATTGCTACCTCCTACCGAAGGCTTGCCTGGCTGATCAATCACAGGGCGGAAAAGGAAATGACGGAAGAATATCAAAAGACGGCCAAGGAAGTGGAATTTATCCGCTATGCCATCAGAGCACTCCCCAAGTATTACCGAGACCTCATGACCTATGACGTTTTGGAGGGCAAACGCTGGAGCGAAATCTGTGAGCATTTTTCTTTAAGCGGTGTGGAGTTTTCGAGGAAGAAAGAAAGAGCCATCTGCCGTATGGCTAAGACACTTGAAAAGCAGTACCGATATTTCGGTTTCAGGGAGGAGGATATTTGTGATAGAGATTAAGGACATTTTGAACAACTACGATACCTATCTCAATGAGCTGCAGGCGGATTTATGTCTGCTTAGGGGCATGCTTCAGCAGGATATGGGCGAACCAGGTGCTTCATTAACTGAGCTTAGCTTCATGTTGAAGCATTTAAGGTGTTGTTCTGAGTTTACGAATGATGCTGTTATTGATATGCGACTTGAGCATGCTGAGCTTCGCTTGCGTCAATTGTCTCTTGCAGAGTGGGCAATTCATAGTCGACCGGAAAGACAAAGACTTATCTTGCAGGGTTTGTATGTTGAAGGTAAAAGCTGGCAGGAATTACAAGATGAACTCCATGTCAGCCAGACAACAATTTCAAGGGAGCGGAACAAAGCCCTGGCATTAATTCAGAATGAATTAGAGACCTGGCCTGAATTTAGGAAATCAATGTTAGAAAGTCGGAAGTAAATGTGAGTGATTTGTAACTAAGGAGCCTGGTATCCTTAAACTAAGAAAAAATATAGAGACCTGTGGCGACCTGCTGCAGGTTTTTTTATTGCGGGAGGTGTTTTATGCCAAGGAAACCGAAACGCCCCTGCTCTTACCCCGGCTGCCCGGAGCTTGTTGAAGGAAGATTTTGTAAGAAACATGAGCAGGAGGAAAACAGGCGCTACGAAAAATATCAGAGAGATCCGGAGACAAGAAGACGGTACGGCAGAGCTTGGAAGAGAATCCGCGATCGCTACATCAAAGCCCATCCTTTGTGCGAGGAGTGCAAACGAAATGGTAGACTTGTCCCTTCAGAAGAAGTCCATCATATCGTTCCTTTGTCAGAAGGCGGCACGAATAAACAGCATAATTTGATGGCTCTTTGCAAGTCTTGTCACTCTGGCGTTCACGCAAGACGTGGTGACAGATGGAGCTGACCCCTAGGGGGATGTCAATCTCTGCAGAGGATTTGGCGTGCAACGGGCGGTGGGTCACGCGCGAAAAAAGTTCAATTCAAACGGGGGATTAAACCCCTTTTTTATTTTATACGGAAAGGAGGTGCCTTGTGGCAAGAGACGGAACCTACAGAGGCGGCCGACGTGTAAAGGCCGGCAGCAAGCCGGACCCTCTCGTTGATAAGATTGCCGCTGGAAAAGAAGCAAATATTTTAGAAACACACGATTTTGATCCGGATGCCCTTTTTGCTCCGGATGAGCCTAAAGGCATCTCGGATTTATATGGTGAAGACATGCCCGAGCCGTCGGACTACCTTTCCGCAAGGCAAAAGGACGGAAAACCTTTAGGTGCGGACGAGATCTATGAAGAAACCTGGCTCTGGTTAAAAGAAAGACGCTGCGAAAAGCTCGTGAACCCCAGGCTCATTGAATCTTACGCTCAGGCCTTCGCACGTTTCATTCAATGCGAGGAAGCAATCAGCACCTATGGCCTTTTAGGAAAACATCCGACCACCGGCGGCGCGATAGCAAGTCCCTTTGTTTCGATGAGCCAGAACTTTCAGAAACAGGCAAATCTCATCTGGTATGAGATTTTTGACATCGTGAAGCAAAACACAACGACCGCATTTATCTCCACTCCTCAAGACGACATGATGGAGTGGCTCCTGCGAAAGAAAAAGGAATGACCGACGAACTGACTTTCCGAGTAGTTAAGGCGGGTTCAAATACACATTATCGAAACGGAGGAAAATCAAGATGAAACACTATAAAACAGCGGAGTCCGTGACCAAGGGGCACCCGGACAAGCTTTGTGATTGTATCGCCGACAGCATACTTGACAGCTACCTGCAAAAAGACCCAGAGTCCCGAGTCGCCGTGGAAGTCATGGCAACGAAGGGGCTTATTTTAGTTGCGGGAGAAGTAACGAGTACGGCAAAAGTACATATTCGAAAAGTTGTAAAAGACACGCTTCGCTCTGCCGGATATACACCTTCGGAATTTCGCATTAAGGTGCGGCTTCATAAGCAAAGCCCCGATATCGCCCGTGGCGTAAACCGTTCAGAAGACCTGCTCGGTGCAGGCGATCAGGGAATTGTCTACGGCTATGCGACGGATGAGACGCCCGACTTTCTTCCTTTGGTCCTGGTGCTGGCAAGAAGGCTCACATCAAGACTCGAAGAAGTACGAGAAAACAACATCGTTTCAGGGTTGAAGCCCGACGGAAAATGTCTTGTGATCGTGGAGTACGAAGAAGATGAAGCTTCAAGAATCCACTCGGTGGTGCTTTCTACCCAGCACGATGAATCCATCACGACAAACGATTTGCGAAAAGAAGTCCTAAAACATGTCATCCATCCGGTGCTTAAAAATATTCTTCCCTTTGACGAAGAAGATATCCTTATCAATCCGACGGGACGTTTTGTTATAGGCGGGCCTACGGCGGATACAGGTCTTACTGGAAGAAAACTCGCTGTTGATACCTATGGTGGGCTTTCCAAGCACGGCGGTGGAGCTTTTTCCGGGAAAGACCCTACTAAGGTGGACAGATCTGGTGCCTACATGGCACGGCTCATTGCACGCAGTGTGGTATCTGCAGGATTGGCAAAAGAATGTGAAGTTTCCATAGCCTATGCCATCGGCAAGCCCGATCCTCTCTACTGGGACATCGACTGCTTCGGTACGGAGAAAAAGGATCTTGAAACCATCAAGGAACAATGCGAGACGCTTTTCCCCTTGTCTGTCTTGCCTATGATTCAGTATCTCCGTCTCAGGCGTGGATCATATGCTCCCTTTGCTGTTAAAGGGCACTTCGGTGACGGCAGGCTGCCTTGGGAAAATGACCTGGCAGGTCTTTTGCTTCATACGGGGGTGAGTCTATGAAAATGACAGAACATTTCGAGAAAGTCCCCATCGATAAACTCGTCCCATATGCGAGGAATGCCAGGACGCACAGCAAGGAGCAAATTCTGCAGCTTAGAAGTTCTATCCGCGAGTTCGGATTCATCAATCCCTGCTTGATTGACAAGGATTACAACATCTTGGCAGGACATGGCCGGGTTTTAGCCGCCAAAGAAGAAGGTTTGACGGAGCTTCCCTGTGTATTTGTGGAACATCTGACCGAAGCGCAAAAGCGCGCCTATATTTTGGCCGACAACAGGCTTGCATTGAATGCCGGCTGGGATGAAGAAATGCTCTCAATAGAACTTTCCGAACTGGAAGGAGCGGACTTTGACCTGGATCTTTTAGGTTTTACAGACGCCGAGCTTCATAAGCTCTTAGGTGAAATCGAAACGGAAGAAGACGACTTCGACCTGACTGCCGCTTTGGAGGAAGCAAGCTTTGTGAAGGCGGGCGATGTCTGGACGGTCGGAAAGCATCGGCTTATTTGCGGTGACGCAACAAAACGTGAAGATGTACAAAAGCTCATGGACGGAAAAAAAGCGAACCTTATCCTGACCGATCCGCCCTATGCTGTGAGTTATGAGAGTGCATCCGGTCTATCCATTAAAAACGACAATCTTAAAGCGGATGAATTCTATGACTTTCTCCTCAGCTCTTTTAAGAACATGATTGATGTTTCCGAAGCCGGAGCATCCGCTTATGTCTTTCATGCGGACACGGAAGGCCTCACTTTTAGAAAAGCTTTTGAAGATGCCGGTTTTCATTTGTCTGGTGTCTGCATCTGGGCAAAAGACTCGCTGGTTCTCGGAAGGTCACCTTACCAGTGGTCGCATGAGCCGATTCTCTTTGGCTGGAATAAAAAAGGAAAGCACAAGTGGTATGCGGGCCGTGCGGAAAAGACAGTCTGGCAGTTTGCCAAGCCTAAGAAAAACGAGAACCATCCGACCTCAAAGCCGATTGACCTTTTAAGCTATCCCATTCAAAACTCTAGCCAGGCAAACAGCATCGTTCTTGATTTGTTCGGCGGCAGCGGTTCTACCCTCATTGCCTGCGAACAGACCGACCGTATCTGCTACATGGCGGAGATTGATGACAAGTATGCTTCTGTGATTTTAAGACGGTATGTGGAGTATAAAAACGGTGATGCAACAGGTGTTTTTGTGGAGCGGGACGGCAAGAAAATCCCCTACGAAAAACTTGTGAAGACCGTCAAATCTTAACAAACAAGAAGCTGTAAATTTGTCGGATAAATCTTCCAAAAACCCTGCAAATAAAGGCTTTTAGGACTTGGCTTATCTTCCTTTTAGAGCGAACATGTACCTACAAAAAGAAGGAGGAAAAAACCATGCAAACAAGATTTTCCCTCGAGGGATACAAAAGAAAAGACCTCGCCAAAGCACTGGCGGAGACACTCGAAACGGAAGTGAACTACCTTGGCATGCCGTCCATGAGCTACCGCATTGGAAACTCTTTTTTAGAAAAAGACGGCACGATGATTTGGGGCGTTAATTTCTTGAGAGATGATGTTGAGAGGATTGTCGCAGAACTTGAAGCACAGGGCTTTGAGACTGTAAAAGACGGTTTTACCATTTCCTTTCCGGCCGAGTTCTTTACAACAGAAACCATGCAGAAGCTGGACCGGATCTTGGAATCCAAGGGGGCACTCATAAAGAAAGCCTTGAACGCCGACCGCACCACAGCAGAACGAAACATCGAGACGGTGGACTTTCCCTGGTTTGACCGCATCCTTGGAGCTGACGAAGCAAAAGTCTATACGGAGTTTGTCTCCAAGCTCTGCCAGATGGCGAGAGAACAGACGAGGGTTCTGGAACGGGAAACCGTGACGGACAACGAGAAGTACAGCTTCCGCTGTTTTCTCTTAAGGCTCGGCTACATCGGTGAGGAATACAAGGACGCAAGAAGAATGCTGCTTCAAAACCTGAGCGGTTCTTCCGCTTACCGTCATTCTAAGGAGGAAAGCCGTGAGAACGATTAACAAACATGCTCTTGAAGCACTAAGGAAATCCTATCCAAGAGGAGCCAGAGTGGAGCTTTTAAAGATGGATGATCCGCAGGCGCCTCCTGTAGGTACGAAAGGCACGGTGATTGCCGTCGATGACATCGGAAGCATCCTTGTCCGCTGGGACAACGGCTCGGGACTCAATGTCGTTTATGGTGAGGATTCTGCGAGGAGGATTGATGAATGAGCTTAAAAGAGCAAATCATTACTATCCGTGACAGCGGCAAGACCAATATGCTGGACAGCTATATGGTGCAGCGCATCGCTAATGAGATGGACTTTTACGAATTGGTGATTTTCATCGAGGAAAACAGAGCCGACTACGGCAGGTTTATTCTTACAGGTGATGAGAAATACTTGTCCAATAGCGACAGGTAATCTTGCTGATAATTTGTGCATAAGTAGGCTTAAAACCCTGCAAATAAAGGCTTTTAGGACTTGGCTTTTACCTCTTTTAGAGCGAATATGTACGTACAAAAACAAGGGAGGTCAAGGATATGACAAACAAGGAATTAAAAAGAAAGAGTTTTTTAGAAGCAACGAAGAGACTTGAAGAAAAGAAGCGTTTAGCGAAGGAAAAAGACCCTGCAAGAGCCGCTTATGAAGCCGGCGAAATCAGCTGGAACGAATACCTCAAAAGGAGCTGCCAGAAATGAGAGACTTTACAACATTAAGAAAACTTGGCAAGCATAGAGACCAGTACTTTTCAGCAGTCGTACGGTGGAATGACCAGGTGTTTTTCGCTGCTCCTGCAAAAAATGGCGGCTACCTAGCAAGAATCTATGAGATGGTCGACCTTGAAGATGCTCCGAGCGAGCTTGATGCAAGATTGTCTCTAATAGCGGAACCGGAAGAGCGATTTAAAGACAGCGGTCACGCCATCAAATGGTGCTTTGAGCACGCCTAGTTACAACTGAAAAATAAAGTGCATCAGCCCTTAGGGGCTTTTGCTCGTAGTACGGCCTAAGGGGTCGTTTTTTTATTTGGAGAGGAGGACGGCATGAGAAAACTTGAAAACTATACACCGACAAAATTCATGCTGCCCACATCCCACTACGATGAGGATATGGCGGATCGTGCTGTGACCTTCATCAATCTCCTTAAACATACTAAGGGCGAGTGGTACGGCAAGCCCTTTGATTTGATTGACTGGCAGGAGCAGATTGTCCGCGACCTCTTCGGCATCGTAAAACCTAACGGCTATCGGCAGTTTAACTTTGCTTATGTTGAGATACCGAAAAAACAAGGCAAGAGTGAGCTTGCCGCTGCCATTGCTTTATACCTGACCTGCGGCGACTTTGAATATGGAGGCGAGATTTATGGCTGTGCTGCCGACCGTCAGCAGGCATCCATCGTCTTTGATGTCGCTGTGCAGATGGTGGAACAAAACCCTGCGCTGAAGGCCAGAATCAAGCCTTTGATATCACAGAAGCGGCTTATTTATAAACCTCTAAACAGTTTTTATCAAGTCTTATCCTCCGAAGCTTATACCAAACACGGTCTCAATGTTCACGGAGTTGTTTTTGATGAGCTTCATGCTCAGCCTAACCGCCAGCTCTACGATGTTATGACCAAAGGCTCGGGCGATGCTAGAAAGCAGCCGCTCTACTTCCTGATCACAACAGCGGGAACGGATAGGCACTCTATCTGCTGGGAAGTTCATCAAAAAGCGGAGGATATCCTTGCAGGGAGAAAGCGGGATCCGAGCTTTTACCCTGTCATCTTCGGAGCGGATGAGGATGAAGATTGGACAGATGAGAAAGTCTGGAAGAAGGCCAATCCTTCACTTGGTATTACCGTTGATATTGAAAAACTTCGACTTGCCTGCAACAGCGCCAAGCAAAACCCTGCTGAGGAGAATATCTTCAGGCAGTTAAGGCTCAATCAATGGGTGAAGCAGTCTGTCCGTTGGATGCCGATGGAAAAGTGGGATGCCTGCAGCTTCCCGGCCAGCAAAACAGAGCTTCTCGGCCGTGTTTGCTACGCCGGGCTTGACCTTTCAAGCACGACCGACTTGACCGCCTTTGTCCTGGTCTTTCCTCCGGAAACAGATGAGGAGCCTTATTTTGTCCTTCCGTATTTTTGGATACCGGAAGAGAATGTGCCGCTTAGGGTAAGCCGAGACCATGTGCCTTATGATGTCTGGAAAAAAGAAGGCTTTCTTCTTACGACTGAAGGCAATGTTGTGCATTACGGTTTTATTGAGAAGTTTATTGAAGACTTAGGCATGAAATACAACATTCGTGAAATCGCCTTTGATCGCTGGGGTGCGGTGCAAATGAGCCAGAACTTGGAAGACATGGGCTTTACCGTAGTTCCCTTCGGGCAAGGATACAAGGACATGAGTCCTCCGACTAAAGAGTTGATGAAGCTGGTCTTGGAAGAAAAACTCGCACACGGCGGGCATCCTGTTCTTCGCTGGTGCGTTGATAATATTTTTGTTCGCACTGACCCGGCTGGAAACATCAAGCCGGACAAGGAAAAATCAACCGAGCGAATTGACGGAGCGGTAGCTCTTATCATGGCCCTTGATCGGGCAATCAGAAATCAAGGGAGTGACTCCGGCTCTGTTTATGACGAGCGAGGGTTGCTACTCTTTTAGAAAAATGCAAGGAGGTGATGTCCTCTGGGACTTCTAAAAAATCTATTCAAAAGCCGAGACAAGCCGGAGCTGACAAAACCGTCAGTATTCCGATTTTTCTTTGCTCCGTCCTTTTCCGGCAAACAGGTGACGGAGAAAAACGCCATGCAATCGGCGGCGGTTTACGCTTGTGTCAGAGTCATCGCTGAGACCGTTGCAAGCTTGCCCTTGCACCTTTATCGCTATGTCGATGAAGGTAAAAAGCGGGACACAAGACATCCTTTGTACTTTCTCCTGCACGATGCACCGAATCCGGAAATGACCTCGTTCATTTTCAGGGAGACCATGATGACGCATCTTTTGCTATGGGGGAACAGCTATTCACAGATACTGAGAAACGGACATGGCGAAATTACTGGGTTATATCCCCTTTTGCCGGACAAGATGCAGGTCAGCCGCAACGAGGAGGATGAACTCATCTACCTTTACCAAAGCGGCATGAAGAATATAGCGTTTCGCAAAGAAGAAATCCTTCATATTCCCGGCCTTGGATTTGACGGCCTGGTCGGCTACTCGCCGATTACAATGGCGAGAAACGCCATCGGCATGGCTATGGCAACAGAGGAATTTGGGGCGAGTTTCTTCGCAAACGGAGCCGCACCGGGCGGTATTTTGGAGCATCCGGGGACGCTTAAGGACCCGTCCAAGGTTAGGGAAAGCTGGAACCAGCTCTTTCAAGGCTCCGGCAATGCAAATAAGGTGGCTGTCCTCGAGGAAGGCATGACCTACAAGCAGATCGGGATTCCACCGAATGAAGCACAGTTTCTTGAAACAAGAAAGTACCAGACGGAGGAAATCTGTCGTATCTACCGTGTGCCGCCACATCTGGTGGCAGACCTCGACAAAGCGACTTTTTCCAATATCGAGCATCAGTCTATTAGCTTTGTCGTTCACACCATTAGACCTTGGCTGGTTCGACTCGAGCAGGCGATGAACAAGACACTTCTTTACCCATCTGAACGACAAGATTATTTTGTTGAGTTCAATGTGGACGGTCTTCTTCGAGGTGACTATGAAAGCAGGATGCGCGGCTATGCTACAGCCAGACAAAACGGTTGGATGAGCGCCAACGATATCAGGAGGCTTGAAAACATGAACCTAATATCAAAAGAAGAAGGAGGAGATCTGTACTTGATCAACGGCAACATGACCAAACTTGAAGACGCTGGCATCTTTGCCGGCAGGGAGGTGAAAGCAAATGGAAAAACGTAAGTTCTGGGTCTTTCAACGAGGAGATCCGGAAAAGGGAGAAACCGTCCTAAGACTGGACGGACCGATTGCAAAAGAGAGCTGGTTTGGCGATGAGGTCACACCGGCTCTTTTCTTGTCGGAGCTGGAAAGACATCCGGGAGATTTAACGGTCTGGATCAACTCTCCGGGCGGCGACGTCTTTGCGGCATCACAGATCTACACCATGCTCATGGACCATCAGGGAAAAATCACGGTCAAAGTAGAGGGCCTAGCCGCTTCTGCCGCTTCTGTCATTGCGATGGCCGGCGGCGAAGTGTTGATGAGTCCCTCTTCCATGATGATGATCCATAACCCGACGACCATTGCCGAGGGCTGGAAAGACGAGATGGAAAGAGCCGTAAACATTCTTGAGGAGGTCAAAGCCTCCATCATCAATGCCTACGAACTCAAGACCGGGCTTTCAAGGCATAAGATCTCCCAACTGATGGACGACGAGACATGGATGAATGCAAGGAAGGCAAAGGAGCTGGGATTTTGCGACGGTTTTCTTTTCACCGGAGAAGAAAGCGAACCGGAGGAAGGCATGGCTTATGCCGCCAGAAAAATGGTGGCTCAAGTCCTAAATAAAATCGGCCCTGATGCTGTTTTTAAGAAAGAAGCGGAGGATACAAAACCCGCAGAAAAAACAGACATCCAAGAACAATCCGAAACAGGCACAAGATACACAGAGCTGGAAAAAAGGCTCGAACTTTTACGTCATTAAGGAGGACGAAGAAATGAATAAAATTCAGGAACTGAGAAACAAGCGCCTTGAAGTTTGGGAAAAGGCTAAGGCATTTTTGGAAGAGAAGCGAGACGACAAAGGCATCGTCTCAGCAGAAAACACGGCCGCCTACGAAAAGATGGAACAGGAAGTCGTCGATCTTGGAAAAGAAATCGACCGCCTGGAACGCCAACGGGACATGGACATGAAGCTTAACGAGGCGACCAGCCGTCCTGTGGTGACAAACCCTATGCAGGCCAAGGAAGACAAGACCGGCAGGGGCAGTGATGCCTACAAGCGTGACTTCTGGAATCTTATGAGAAAGAAGAACGCTGTTATTACGAACGCCCTGCAGGTCGGTACGGACTCCGAGGGCGGCTATTTGGCTCCGGATGAGTTTGAACAGACGCTTGTGGAAGCGTTGGAAGAAGAAAACATCTTCAGAAAAATCGCTCATGTCATTCAGACCTCTTCCGGCGACCGCAAAATCCCCGTTGTTGCAACAAAAGGCACGGCTAGCTGGGTAGATGAAGAAGCAGCTATCCCGGAATCTGATCCTGCCTTCGGCCAGGTCTCCATCGGTGCTTATAAGCTGGCGACCATGCTCAAAGTCTCCGAGGAACTTTTAAACGACTCGGTCTTTGACCTGGAGAGCTACATCGCTAAAGAATTCGGCAGGCGCATGGGTTCTAAAGAAGAGGAAGCTTTCCTCATCGGCGACGGCACAGGCAAGCCTACAGGTATTTTCCAAACCGTAGGCGGTGGAGAAGTTGGCGTTACGGCTGCGTCGGATAAAGCAGTGACGGCAGATGAGCTGATCGACCTCTTCTATTCGCTCCGTGCACCGTACAGGAAAAATGCCGTCTTTATTATGAACGATGCGACGGTGAAGTTGATTAGGAAGCTTAAGGACAATACCGGACAGTATCTCTGGCAGCCGGCTCTTACGGCAGGCACACCGGATACCATTTTGAATCGTCCCGTGTACACGTCAAGCTTTGCTCCTCTGGCAGAGGGTGGAGCGTTGGCGATTGCTTTCGGCGACTTTTCCTACTACTGGATCGCCGACCGTCAGGGCAGGTCTTTCCAAAGATTGAATGAGCTCTTTGCCGCAACGGGACAAGTTGGCTTTAAGGCTACACAACGAGTGGACGGAAAGCTAATCCTGCCTGAGAGCGTGAAGCTCTTGCAGATGAAGGCCGGCGCTTAAGGAGGAAACGATGAACGCAGAGGAGCTTCTTCATCCATTAAAAGAAAATCTGGTTGTGGAGCATGACGCGGATGATCCCCTCATGCTCCGCTGCCTTTCCTCTGCGATTTCCTATGCAGAGGGATACCAGAAAAAAGGGCCGGATCACTATCAAAGTCATCCGATGACAGAAAGCACGAAGCAGGCCGTGATCGTCCTTGCCTCTTTCTTTTATGAAAGCAGGGACGGTTCTACGGCCGGCTTCTTTTCCGATTCTCCCGATGCTGCGAAACAGGTCTGGGAGACAGTGAAACTTCTGCTTCAAGGTGATAAGGACGTGATCCTATGAGCATTAAATTGACACATTTTATTGAGCTTTTCCGCGTGGAACAAGGAACGGACGAGGATGGTTTTCCGGTAGAGCGTGACGAACTTTTAGTAAGCGTCAGAGCCTACCGGGAAGACCGCTATGGCAGTGAAATGTGGAAGAATAGAAGTCTTTTTTCCAAAGCGACGGTGCTCTTTCGCATCCGCTCCATCCCCGGCATCACACTTGATACCCGGTGTGTGGTGGTGACGGAGGACGGCAGATACAACATCCTCTCCGTCGAAGATATCCGTCATAAAGGGCTCTACTGGGAGATCTTGGCTGAAAAGGTCGATACGGAAGGGGTGGTCAAAGATGGCTAGGTGTGAAATCAAGATGCCGGATGAGTTTTTGGACAAACTCTCAAAGCTCGGCGACCGCTTTGACCAGGCAGCCCCTAAGATTTTACAAAGCGGCGGCAAGGTTGTGCTTTCGCAGATGAAGGCAAACCTTGAAGGCAGGATCGGTAAAGATACCAAGTACCCTTCCCGCTCTAAGGGCGACCTTGTCAGAAGTCTCGGCATTACACCGGCCTTGCAGGATAGAAACGGCGAGTGGAATATCCGGGTGGGTGTCGGAGATTCCAAAGACCGTGAGGGTGTGCCGAATGCACTGAAAGCCCAGGTCTTGGAGTACGGAAAGTCCGGTCAGAAGGCAAAGCCCTGGATGAAGCCTGCCAGACGAAAGGCAAGAAAGCCTGCTATCCATGCGATGGAAGAGACGCTGAAAAGGGAGCTTGACATATGAGTGCATTAGCGGAACTGAAAAGAATAGCAGAAGAGTTAGGACTTCCGTCAGGAGCCGTTTCTTTTGAAAAGAAGGCACCGGAAACCTACCTCGTCTTTACACCGCTTTATGATGACTTGTTACTCTATGCCGACAACAGACCGTTAGTGGAGACGGAGGAAGTCCGCATCTCACTATTCAGCAAGGAAAACTATCTTCTTTGGAAAAGACGGTTGACGGACATCTTGCTGGAGCAGGACTTCATCATCACGGAGCGGAGGTTTTTAGAACTTGAAGAAGACACAGGATACTACCATTACAGCCTGGACGTGGCGAAAGAATACGTCAGATAAGGAGGAATGAACTATGGCAACGATAGGCCTGGACAAATTATATTATGCAAAAATTACCGAAGACGCATCCGGTGAGGAAACCTATGATGCGCCCGTACAGCTGGCGAAAGCCATCACGGCGGAACTGTCGGTGGAACTTGCCGAAGCGATCCTTTATGCCGATGACGGTGCATCGGAAATTGTAAAAGAGTTCAAAAGCGGAACGCTGTCGCTCGGTGTAGACGACATCGGCAGTACGGCGGCATCGGATTTAACAGGTGCCGTGATTGATACGAATAATGTGCTGATCTCCTCGTCGGAAGACGGCGGACTGCCTGTCGCTATTGGATTTAGGGCAAAGAAATCAAACGGCAAATACCGTTATTTCTGGCTTTACCGGGTGAAATTCGGAATTCCGGCGACGAACCTTGAAACGAAGGGCGACTCCATCACCTTCTCTACACCAACCATTGAAGGCACCATCATGCGGCGAAACAAGCCGGATGCGGAAGGAAGACATCCTTGGAAGGCGGAAGTGACCGAGGGCGATGCAGGCGTGGCTCAAGAAGTCATCACTGGTTGGTATGACAACGTTTATGAACCAGTCTTTACACCGGTTGCACCATAAGGAGGTTGGCGTATGTATCAAGAATATATGACGAAGATTAAAGTCGGCGAGAAAGAATATGAGCTTCTCTTAACGACTAAAGCGACCAAGGAAATCGCCGGGCGCTATGGCGGTCTTGAAAATCTCGGCGACAAGCTCATGAAAGCGGAGAACTTTGAGATGGCTCTGGGTGAGATCATTTGGCTGATTACACTTCTTGCGAACCAGCCGATCTTAATTCACAACTTAAAACATAAGGATGATAAACAAGAGCTTTTAACCGAAGAGGAAGTGGAGCTTTTGACTTCTCCGATGGATTTGGCGGAATACAAGGACGCCATTACGGACGCACTTTTAAAGGCGACCAAACGGAACATCGAAAGTGAGACTGACTCAAAAAACGCAGTGGCCGGGTAAGTGACGGAGAGTTATTTACCAGGCTTTTATATTTCGGGCTGAGCTGGCTTCACTTGTCGCAGGATGAGGTCTGGCTCATGCCCTTTTCTTTGCTCTTAGACCTAATGGAATGCCATAGACAATATGAAGGAATAGCAAGGCCCAAGCGAGAGTTTTCCATTGATGAGGTGATCCCAAGCGGGATTTAAAAAGTATTCACTGTGCAGGACGGCATCTACCCCGAGGGAAGGTGCTTTTTTCTTGCTCTTTTTCGGGAAGGAGGTGGCATAGATGGCAGATAAATTCGGTTTAAAGATTGGTCTTGAAGGCGAACGGGAGTTTAAAAAAGCCCTCGCCGACATCAATCGCTCGTTTCGAGTCCTCGGCTCGGAGATGAAGCTTGTTGAGTCGCAATTCGGAAAGAACGACCAGTCTTTGGAAGGCTCTGCAGCAAAACAGCGGCTTTTGAATAAAGAGATTGATGCGCAAAAGGACAAAATCAATACCTTAAAAGCCGCACTTGAGAATGCAGCCACCTCCTTCGGAGAAAATGACCGCAGAACCGATAACTGGCGGATAAAACTGAACGAAGCGGAAGCCGCCTTAAACGATATGGAGCGAGAACTCGACGAGTCGGCGGAAAGTGCTGATGAGTTGGGTGATGAACTGCAAGAATCTGGCAAGGCTGCAGAATCTTCCGAAGGTAAGTTCAAAAAGCTCGGTTCGGTATTAAAAGGTGTCGGAGCAGCGATGGGGACAGTCGCTGTAGCCGCCGGAGCTGCGGCTATCAAGCTCGGAAAAGAAGTCGTGAAAGAGTTCGGTGAGCTGGAGCAAAACCTCGGCGGATCGGAAGCCGTGTTTGGAAAGTATGCCGCGTCCATTCAAAAGACCGGTGAAGATGCATATAAGAACATGGGCGTTTCGCAAAGTCAGTATCTGGCAACGGCAAACGTCATGGGCGCTCTTTTTCAAGGCTCTGGCATCGAACAGCAAAAGAGTCTGGAATTGACCGAAAAGGCTATGCAAAGAGCGGCCGACATGGCATCCGTCATGGGAATTGACATGCAGATGGCTCTAGACTCCGTAGCAGGTGCAGCCAAGGGCAACTTTACCATGATGGATAACCTCGGTGTGGCGATGAATGCGACCAACATCGAGGCCTACGCACTGGCAAAAGGTCTGGACTTTACCTGGGCTAAAGCGACACAGGCGGAAAAAGCCGAGATGGCCATGCAGATGTTCTTTGAGAACACGGAGCAGTATGCCGGAAACTTTGCCAGGGAATCGACCGAAACAGTAACGGGTGCACTAGGTCTATTGCAGGCATCCGTTCATTCCTTTGTCGGCGGCTTGGGAAACGCCAATGCCGATATGACGAACCTGACGGCAAATGTTGTTGATGCCTTTGGCGCTGTTGTAGAAAACATCGTTCCTGTTTTGGAAAATGTCATCACGGCAATCCCTATTGCTGTGGGCGGCATTATTGAAGCCATCGGCGAGCTTCTGCCGACACTTCTTGAAACAGCAACATCGCTATTTACGCAGGTTTTGGAAACACTCCTGTCTCTTTTGCCTGAGCTGATCCCCTTTGCGGTGGAAGCCCTTATGACGATTGTGACGGCTCTGATTGAAAACCTGCCGCTCTTAGTAGAAGCGGCAACGACGCTGGTCACGGCTCTGGTGGAAGGGATCGGCCTTGCCCTGCCGACTTTGATTCCTGCCGCTGTACAGGCGATTGTGACGATTGTTCAGGGCTTAATCGAGAATCTGCCCTTGCTCCTTGATGCGGCTTTACAGTTGATCATGGGGCTTGCTGAGGGTCTGATTACGGCCATCCCTGTGCTGATAGAAGCCCTCCCTCAGATTATTGAAGCAATTATCAGTTTCCTGTTAGGGGCAATTCCGCAAATTATTGAGACAGGCATTGAGCTTTTGACGGCACTGATCGAGGCCTTGCCTGACATTATTGAGCAGATAGTGACGGCGATTCCGCAGATTATCGATGCCTTGATCACGGCGATACTCGGTTCAATCCCACAGATCATTCAAGCGGGAATTGATCTTTTGGTGGCCCTCATACGGGCACTGCCCCAGATTATTACGACCATTGTCAAAGCGATCCCTCAGATTATAGCTGCCATTGTGAACGCCTTTGCCGGAAATATCGACAAAATCATTATGGCTGGTGTTGAACTCTTTGTTGCTCTCATTAAAAATCTACCGACCATTATTGTTGAGATCGTCAAGGCTGTGCCGCAGATTGTTACAGGGATTGTCCAAGCCTTCGGCTCATTGATGTACAAGATTGTGGAAGTCGGCGGCAACATCGTCAAAGGCCTCTGGCAAGGAATCAAGAGCCTTGCTTCTTGGCTCTGGGATAAGGTGACGGGTTGGATTTCCGGTATCTGGGACGGGATCAAGAACTTCTTCGGCATCTCCTCGCCGTCCAAGGAAATGGCCTGGATTGGTGAGATGCTGGTTAAGGGTCTGGCAGGTTCAATTGAAACATCCGGTGATGAAGCTGTGTCGGCTAGTGAACGGCTTGTCCGTGACATAGGCGATGTGATGAATAGCTTGGGTGAAGATATGGAAACAGCAATCCCCACAGACTTTCACTTAAATGCCAAGAGTACTGTTCTTCCCGCAGGCGATACAAGCGCTTTCTCTGAACAAAGAATGCCGCTTATACACATTGAGCAGATGTTTGTCAGAAGCGAGGACGATATCCGGAAAGTTTCGCAGGAGCTGTATAACCTCATCGAAGCGGGTTCAAGAGCACAAGGCCGCTTCTCGCCGGCTTAAAGGAAGAGGTGATGATTGTGGGATTTATCTATGACGACGTTTCATCAAAAGATATGGGTGTGAAAGCAAGGCTTACCTCATGGCAGGTATCGGGCACACTTAGGAACTACTCCGCCGCTATTCCCGGAAAATATGGTGTGGCGGACTTTGGAGCAGATATGGATGCAAGGGAGATCCCTGTTTCCTGCTCTATTTTTCCTAAACTGCGTTTTTCAGACTTGGTGGAAACCTTGGACGGGATTGCTCTTTGGCTTTCTCCTGTGAACGGCTTAAAGCAGTTGATATTTGATGATGTGCCGGATCGCTATTTCATGGCCAGATTAAAAGACAAAGTGGACTGTGAACGGATTATCCGGGCTGCAGGCGTGTTTGAACTCTCTTTCTATTGTCCTGATCCCTTTGCATATGCTTTGGAAGATGAGGTCTTTACTATTATGACGACAGGGCAATCCGCAGTAACACGAAGCCTTGGAAACATCGAATCGAGACCTGTTTATTATCTAAAAGGAAGTCTGACGAAGGGTGCGGAAAATTATATCTCCATTTCCGTGGGTGGCATAGAGATGAAGATTGTAAACGCTGAGCTTTCTACAGGAGAGATACTTGCCATCGATACAGAGAAAATGACGGCCTATGTGGAGGATGGAAACGGCTTTGTACTGAGAAACGCCCTGCCTTACTTGCAGGAGCTGAACTTCCCGGAGCTTGCTGTCGGAGAAAACAGCATCCTGATTGAAGCAGTAAACGGGACATTTTCAGAACTTGAAATAAAGGCAAGAAGCCGCTGGAGGTGATGAAGCATGGCTCTTAAAATACATATCCAAACACAGGAGGATTTCACAGGCGAGTTTCCTCTTGAGTTTGCAAAGTCCGGTCTTTGGCGTTTTAACGAAAATGATATCGATGATCAGGGTTATCTTTTAGATTCCTCTGAAAACAATCGCAAAATGGAAGTCATTAATCGGGCCGGTACAACAGCGGGACTTCGAGCGGGGGCTATGGGCAACTATGTGCAGATAAACCTACATGATCCGGGAACGGAAAAGAGCTATCTGAAAGTCTCAAACGACGGCAGCATCTTTCAGAACATAGGCGATACAATTCTGGTTGGTGGTTGGATTAAGCCTACGATCTACTCCATTGGGAACACGTACTGTCCGCTCTTTAACACCCGATCCGGTCCCGGACATCCGATCTTTTATCTTTCCTTCTTTCAGGGAAGACCCCGCATTATGCTCTATAACGAATCGGGATCACTCATCTTGGACAGGACGACTTCTCCCTCTTTTTCTTTCGTGAATGGAGGAGTTTACTTTATCGCTTGTCTCATACGGCCAAACGCCAAGACGGCGCAGTACATCATAGGTGACAGGTCGGACGGCAAGTGCTGGATATCAGCGGTATATTCCTTTACAGGCGAGCTGAACCGCTCCTCAAAAGCCGATATTGTCCTTGGTATGCACGCCGGAAGCTACTGGTATGCAGGCGGTTTTGACGATTGGTTTTTGGATACCGATTCAGAGCTTACGATGGATGATTTGGAAGAACTGTTTCGCTCCTCCTATTTTGCAAACGGCGGAGACAAGGTATCCTCTGTGGATGCCTTGTCTGAACCCGGCAAAGTACTTTTAAAGAAAACGGAAGGTTCATATCCTTTATCAGGGGAACTGTTGACAAAGGCAAAGCCCCTGTCCCTTTCAGGCACGGGCAGGATTGCTATTACGAAGGAATACGAAGCAGGGGTAACAGATATCTCCTTAGTGGAGTATAGGACAAGCTCCGATTTAAATACATGGGGTGCTTGGACAGCTCTTCCGGAAGACGGAAAAATCGAAACCTCAGCTGATTACATCCGCTTTCGCATTACTCTTGCTACAACAGACCAGACAAAGACACCCAAGCTTGTCGATATCCGGATCTACGATATTCCGAAAGCACCTTATGAAAAGATGGGCTATGCCCGGCCGGTGCTTTTAACAGCTGCTGGAGCTTGGGAAGCAGTCTTAGAAAATGCTTACGACATTGTTGTTATTAGTGAAGTGAATGGTGAAGATACTCTGCACTTTAAACTGCCTTTTAGGGATCAAAAGCGTAGCTACTTAGAAAACGAGAAGAAGATTCAGATCGTAGACGACATTTATAAAATTCGCACCATCAATGATATCAAGGATTCTACAGGAAATACTGTGACGGAAGTCTATGCCGAAGCGGAGTTTTATGATCTGACATTCAGTGTCCGAAAAGAAGAAAAAAGCTTTGATGCGGAGACGGCGGAAACAGCGATGGCCTATGCCCTTGAGGGTACGGACTGGAGTGCGGGTACGGTGAATGTCAAGACAAAGCGTACTTGGGTTTCTTCAGAGAAAAACGCCCTCTCCATCCTTCGTGCCGTCGCAAGCCTTCACGGTGGAGACCTGGTCTTTGACTGTCCTAACAGACTCGTTCATCTCTACACGGTGAGCGGCAGGGACAGCGGTGCGCTTTTTGCCTATAAGAAGAACATGAAGAGCATTGAACGGGTGGTCGATACGAGAAACCTAATAACGCGCCTGTATGCAATAGGAGCAGATGGCATGACTTTCTCCGACATCAACAATGGAAAGCCTTATTTGGAGGATTTTTCCTACTCGAATGATGTACGCATCTCCACACTTGACTGTTCTTCCTTTACCAATCCCTACCAGATGAAGGAGTTCACAGCGATGCGGCTTAGTCAGTATGCCAAACCGAAAATCTCTTATGTCCTCCATGCGATGGACTTATCTGTCCTTACGGGCTTTTCACATGAAGCCTGGTCACTGGGAGACTATGTGCTTGTGGAAGACAAGGAGCTGGGGATCTCTGTTACGACAAGGATTGTGAGGAGAGAATATAACCTGCAGGAACCTTGGAATACAGTGTTGGAGCTTTCTACGACTTTGAAAAACCTCGGCTCCTCCGTTGAAAGGCTGGAGACCATAGCGGACACTTTGGAAGGAGCAGGCGCTTTTGGCGGCGGAAACATCAGCGATATGGTGCCTTTTAACCATCTTAAAAACTCGAGAGCGGACGACGGCATGGCGTATTGGCTGAACTCCGGATTTGAAGCAGTGGCCGAGACAGGCGGCACGGGGACGGCTGCTTTCAAGGCGGAAGGCGCAGCAGGTCTTACTAAATCAATGGCGCAGACCGTCTATCCGTCAAACAGGCAAAGCTACACGCTTTCTCTTGCCATCGCTTCGGAAAATCTGGAAAAACTCTCGGACAATTCCCAGGTCGGTGTGGAAGTGGAAATAGAGTATGAGGACGGGACTGTCGAGACACGATTTATTGACCTTTACTAAGGAGGGATGTAGAGATGGCGTATTTTAGAAAAGTGAAAGATACCGTTGCGCCTAAAGGCTACATGTCACGGCTGAAATCCATCACGGTGCGCATCTTTATCTCCGACTGCACCGGGAGGATATTGGTGACGGACATTCTCCTGCAAGGTGGATCTGCCGCTACAGGCTGGGTGCCGCATCCTTCTGAGATTCGTTATTCTCTGGACGGGTGATGCTATGAAGAAGTTTTATAGGCTTTCTGAGACCATCAATAAAAAAGAAGATGAGCGGGTTGTATCGGTGACGATAAAGCCGCTTTTAACAGATATGTCAGGCACCGTTTGGATCACAGACCTCATGCTGCAGGAGGGCGATCGGGTGACGGGCTTTCATCCGCATACGGAAACCATGCTTCAAAAAGAGCGTGAGGGTGAAACTATAAAAGAACCTGTCTGGTATAACGGCATCGTCCGTGGGAAGGAAACGCTGATTCTTTTTAATCTAGGAAAGACCTCAACAGGTCTTGATCTGAAGCTTTATCCAAAATCGAATATGGAAGGCATAACCATTTCGCAAGCGGCAGGCGGACAAAGAGCCTATTTCCCGGATGCCCTTCAAAAGGATGACGAGCTAAGTTTCTCCGCATCGGAGAGAAGCACAACAAAAAATGGACAGCCCTTTCAAAAAGAAGGCTTTTATTCTTACAGTGCGGCTTGGGACTCCAAGCACAATGTAGAACTCCCTCAAGGGAAATCTGCCAGAGTGTTGTTTACCTTGCAGGAAATGGATGAAGGGGGTGAGCTGTTTTGATTAACCCATTGAAAAATAAAGAGATCATGGTCTGGACCTTTATGGGAAATGCCAGGATGTATGAAGCTTTAAGCAAATATGGAGACCGCATCAGTCAGATCGGTCTTTTTTCTTTTAAGGTAAGGGCGACTGGCGAAATCTACGAATCAGGAGTCTCCATCTCGAACATGATGCCTTATATTCAGCAGTGGCCGCATATCCGCTGGCTTTTAACGGTGGCAAATGACGGCTACAATCCTATCTTTAAAGCAATACGGGAGAATACAAACGGCGCACAGGATATGTTCTTATCCGAACTTATCCGCATCATGCAAAAATACCCCTGGTGCGATGGAGTGGATATTGACCTTGAAGGTGGTGGAGATTATTCCACAGCGGCGAAGTCCACAGCAATGTTTCAGAATATCCATCATGCCGTGAAAAGTTATGATGCAAGAAAACGCATCAACATCTGCCTTCCCGGCATGACCAGCGTGAACGGCTCGGTCGGCGGAGAGAACTGGTGCGTTTATGCTGACCTTGCTCCTTACTGCGATACGGCATCCATTATGAGTTACGGCATGGCTTGGGCGGGTTCTGCTCCGGGGCCGGTGTCTCCAAGGGATTGGCTGGAAGGTATCTACGACTATGCCGTATCCGTGATGCCGGCGTCAAAGATTTACTTCGGTATGCCGGCTTACGGCTGGAACTGGCAGATTTACGACACGCCGGAGAACCTGGGCAAATATTACCGAGGAGTTTCACACACTTATTACGGAGCAAAGAACTGGATGACGGGCTACTATCAGTTCAAAGAAACAGCACCTGCATCTCCTCAGATTCCTATCATCGCTTATTGGGATGATTACGATAAAGGGCCGTTTGCCCTTCCGCATGTCTACGACTACATGGAAGGACAAGACGCAGAGCATTACAGCTATCCTTTGATGGGTGAGGTTTATAAGCGAAGGCGTTATCTCACCTCTTACGGGAAAACACAAAAGACAAACTTTGGCGGTGTTGTTGTCGATAGAAATGCGCAGCCGGACTCCTATTCCGGCATTGTCTCCATATCAGAATACATGGTTACGCTAGGCGATAATGGTGAAGTTTTATATGAGTTTGATATATCGGAAGCTGGCACATACGATCTGGTCGTAAAGCTTGGCTTTCCTTTATGGGATAAGAACAGTGCTTATCTTTCGCTTGACGGCACAAGTATCCTCATCGAGGAAAACAGGCTTTGGTGGCCATACTGGCGGTCGACTTTTTGGAAGTGTGCATGGAAGGAAGTCTCTCTTTCTGCCGGGACACATACACTCGCCGTGTCGGTTGCCGCCAAAGGCGTACAGTTTTATGGTTTTAAAGTCTGTCAGTCTTTCAGCGAGGAAACGTCCGTTAGTGAAGCAAGCTACACCTTGTCTCCGAGGAAATTTAAAGACATTAACGGCGTGATGGTGGGACCGAGGGAGGGCTTTAAACTCACCTTTGAAATGCTCCGAAGAAAAGCGGACTCCGCTCTTATCTGGTATGAGGACTTTAGAGACAGAATCATTTTGCCTGAAAGTTACTGGGCTGTTCTTTCCGGAGAATGGGAGGTCTGGCAAAAGGACGACTTTGAGAAAAACCGTCCCTATTCACAGCTTGAAGGCTATGGAGAGCTTGCGCTGAATTATGAGGGATTTCAAGATCTGCATTTACGGGCGCAGCTCATTTTCCCTGAAAGCTTTACCGGGAGAGCCGGGATTTTCTTAGGTAATCTTTTCTGTTGTCTCAACTACGGAACGCAGGCAGTGGAGCTTTATCAGGGAGATGTTTTATTAGGAAGCTATGAGACCTCGTTTCAAAAAACACCTGGTGCTGATATACGTGTTTCACCCAATATTTATACGATTGAGATGAGGAAGCGTGGTACGAGTGTCAGGGTGTATTCGGGTGCTTCAAACAGACTGCGTTTTCAAAGAACGGTGACGGATACATCAGGCTTTGCAGGCATAAGGGCGGATAATAAAGTACACTGTCAGCTTTTTCGTGTGGGAGATAGTTATACCTATGAACCTTACGAGCGCTTTGATGTGGTGCTGCCGGACGAAAGCCTGGCAAGCTTTGGACGAATACAGAGAACAGGGGTCTTATGGGATGAGGAGTTTCAAGTCTTTACTGTCACTTCTGACATTGAGGAACATGAGACAAGGACCGAAAACATCTCTCTTGATTACGAGTTCTTTCATTCAAAACTTCTACCGCTGGTCTGCGGTAATGACTATCAAGTGACGGTGATTCCAAAAGACATAAATGTCTGGATATCTCGGATTTTCTTAGGTGATTCAGACGGCTTTTCCATCCTTTATTACCAGGATGTGGATTCGCTCATCTATTGGGCTAATGAAGCCGCCTATCACTGGAAGGTCAGAGGGATGTGTATGTGGTCGCTCGGCCAAGAGGATTTGAGGCTCTGGGACTGGTTGCCCAAGCAAGTGTAGCTCGTATCAAGTAATTCATTTTTGACGGAAGTGTCTGCCAAAGGGCGGACATTTTTTATTTGGAAGGAGGATTTCAACATGAAACAAATCTGGTCTGCCATTCAGGCAGCATTCACGGCTGTAGGAGGTTTTCTCGGTTGGTACTTGGGAGGTCTGGACGGATTTCTCTATGCACTCATTGTTTTTGTCGCAGCAGACTACATCACAGGAGTGCTCTGTGCCATTTACGACAAAAACCTCTCAAGTGAAGTCGGCTTCAAGGGCATCGCCAAGAAGGTGCTCATTTTTGTTCTTGTAGGCATCGGGAACATTATCGATGTTTCTATCTTAAAACAAGGCAGTGCCATCAGGACGGCGGTCATCTTTTTCTATCTCTCAAATGAAGGTATTTCCATTTTGGAAAACTCTGCGCATCTGGGGCTTCCGATACCTAAGGCCTTGAAAAATGTGCTGGAAACAATTTCAAAGGAGGACGAGGGCGATGAATCTCAATAAGCTGATTTTTACAGAAAACGCCTGCTACAAAGCAGGAAGGAAAATAAAAGTAAAAGGCATCATGGTGCATTCGACTGGAGCAAACAATCCTTATTTAAAACGCTATGTCGGTCCGGATGACGGGAAACTGGGAAAGAATCAGTACAACAATCATTGGAATCAGCCGATGGATCGAGCAGTCTGCGTGCATGGATTTATCGGGAAGCTTCAGAACGGCTCCATTGCCACCTATCAGACGCTTCCTTGGGATCACAGAGGATGGCATGCAGGCGGTGCGGCAAACAACACGCATACCAGCTTTGAAATTTGCGAGGACGGATTAAATGACCGCTCGTATTTTGAGAAAGTCTATAAGGAAGCGATAGAACTTTGTGCGTATCTCTGTAAGCTCTATGCACTTAATCCGCTGGCGGACGGAGTCATCATCGGGCACTACGAAGGGCATCAAAGAGGGATCGCATCCAATCACGGTGATCCAAGGCACTGGTTCTCAAAGTTCGGAAAAAGCATGGACACTTTCCGTCAGGATGTGCAAAAGTTGATGAGTGGAAGTTCAGTCACTCCGACACCGAGTGATGATCCTCCGGCAAAGCTTGAGGCAGGCTATTACCGGGTGCGTAAATCTTGGCAGGATAAAAAGAGCCAGATTGGAGCCTATAAGGTGCTTGCCAATGCCAAGAGAAAGGCTGATGAAAACAGCGGCTACTTTGTCTTTGATGATGAAGGAACTGCCATTTATCCGGAAAAGTCTGCTGCTGAATATGGAACTTATACGGTAGTCAGCGGCGACAGTCTTTGGCGGATTGCCGCCAGACTTTTAGGCGATGGAAGAAGGTATCCGGAAATCAAGAAATTAAATGGACTGACATCTGATGTTATTCATGCCGGACAAAAACTCAAGATACCGGGAGTAGCACCAGATGTCACAGCGATAAAAGTTGGAGACACTGTTAGGGTGACGGCATCTAACTATGCCACCGGCCAAACGGTGCCTAATTGGGTGAAGGAAAGAACTCACAAGGTCTCACAGGTGGAAAAAGATAAAGTGCTCCTCGGTTGGCCGGATGGTATTGCGTCGTGGCTGCCGATTGATGGAGTGAAGAAAATTTGAACTTAGTGAAAAAACCCTGATTGATGATTGATATGCATGGACTCCTTGTTTGTCTTATACTGCTGACAACTGGATATTAATGAGCAGAGGGTAAAACAAAATGAGAACCATAACAATCAAAGTTACGAATGAGGAATATGCCCATCTTGAAAGCATGGTAGGAAATGATCTTCAGCCGGATCAGACACTAGAAGAGTTTGTGCTAGAAGTGTTAGCAGATAGTTTGCCGTATCTTAGAAGAAACCATTGGCCGAAATATAGGCTGCAAGACTAACGACAGACCATCACGATAATAGGTTTTGCCCCACGGTCTAAGTTGAACTTAGGTCGTGGGGCTATTTTTGTTTCTTGAACCTTTTAACGATTGCCATACTTTTTAACGATTCGTCTTCCGTTTTGTGGTAGGGGGTGCAAAATTCCGAACTTAAATAAAACAATTATCTGAAACAGGTGAAAAATCGCTTCAGTTTTACAAAAGTTGACAGGCGTAAATCTGCTGAAATCCCGCTATTTCAAGGCGTTTCAGCCGTTTTTAGGCATTTGAAAATTGTATCAAAATGAGTAAGAACATAGACCCTGCCTGTGGCTGCGGCAATTTCCTGATCGTCACCTACCAAAAGCTGCGCC
>ENA-UOOM01000437-UOOM01000437.1-fermentation-metagenome-genome-assembly--contig:-NODE-437-length-48659-cov-10.742346_pt1 | contig 48659 bp, 41 predicted proteins | sample MGYA00245781_ERZ724031 | MGnify/ENA primary metagenome ERZ724031 (study PRJEB28704, sample SAMN03018317) | fermentation metagenome | biome: anthropogenic terrestrial biome; feature: soil; material...
GGGTTGCATAGTACGATGTTGTCATGAGTGCGAATTAGGTTATAAAATAATTTGGATGGCAATGATGATCTTACAGAGTCTACAACACAGGCGCAGGCATTCATCGCAGAAAATTCTGTAGACTGCATTATTTCGCCTACAACAGTAGGAATTGCAGCGGCTGGACAGGCTTTGAAATCCGCAAACAGTGATATCAGACTTACAGGTTTGGGGCTTCCTTCTGAGATGCAGTCCTTCATGCCTGCATCAGCAGATGATGATGCATTTAAGTCAGTGTGCCCGTACATGATGTTGTGGGATGTTATTCATTTGGGAGCAGTAGCAGGGGCAGCAGTAGATGCAACCTTGAATGCAGATTTTGATGGAAGCGTTGGCTCTTCTTTCAAGATGGATGCCTTCCGCGATTATGGCGCTGAAACATATGAAGCATATCAAAGTGGAGAGGGAACAGCGGTTCTTGCCGGTACGCCATTTATCTTTGACAAGAACAACATGAGTGAGTGGGTTGACCTTCTGTAAAGCACTGTTTAAGCAGAACTCAGAAGCAATTTAGACATAGATTTATGTCGGCGTGAATAAATAGTAAAAGAGGAGGGGAATTCAGCAAGACGAATTTCCTTCCTCTTTACTTTTACCTAAGTGTGTGGTACATTAAAATATATAGGGGAAAACGTTTTTCCTCAGTGAGGAGGCAGAGAGAATGAATTATTTGGTTGGAATCGATAATGGCGGTACTTTTTCTAAGGCTGCAATTTTTGATGAGGAGGGCAGGCAGATTTCTGTTGCCAGTGTACCAACTGTGACCATTACTCCTAAGTCGGGTTATACGGAACGCGATATGGATGAGTTGTGGAAAGTAAATGCAGAAGCAGTCAGAAAATCAATTGAAAAAAGTGAGATAAATCCGGCAGATATTGCAGGAGTATCTTTCTCCGGACATGGAAAAGGTTTATATATGGTCGGAAAAGACAAAAAACCTTCTTATCACGGGATTATTTCCACGGATGCACGCGCATGGGAGTATGTAGAGAGATGGGAAAAGGACGGGACGAAGGAAAAAGTATACCAGAAATCTTTTCAGGATATTCTTGCATGTCAGCCGGTGAGTATCCTGGCATGGTTTAAAGATAATGAACCGGAAGTATTGGAGAATACAAAGTATATTTTTGCTGTCAAGGATTACATCCGCTATATGATGACAGGAGAAGCGTATGCTGAATATACAGACTTTTCAGGTGCAAATCTTGTCAATTTGACAACACACACTTATGACAAGGAATTACTTGGATACTTTGGACTGGAAGACATTTATGAGAAACTACCTCCTTTGAGAAATTCTTCTGACATATGTGGCTATGTCACGAGAGAGGCTGCCGAAGAAACGAAGCTGCCGGAAGGTATTCCTGTTGCAGCAGGAATGTTCGATGTAAATGCCTGTGGAATTGCCTCGGGGCTGTCGGATGAAGAGCAGATGTGTATGGTTGCAGGAACGTGGAGCATTAATGAGTTTATTAGGCGGACTCCGGTTACGAATGGCACAGTTGCACTGAATTCTATGTTTTGCATTCCGGGGTACTATCTTGTAGAAGAAAGCAGTCCTACCTCTGCAGGAAACATGGAATGGTTCATCCGTAATCTAATGTCCTATGAAAAGGCAAAAGAGAAAGAAAAGGGCGGATTAATCTATGATATTACAAATAAATGGGTGGAGGAAATTGAACCTCAGGATAATAATATTATTTTTCTGCCTTTTCTAAACGGCTCCAATGAAGATGCACTGGCCAAGGGGTCATTTGTTGGTTTGACAGCCTATCACAATAAACATCATATGCTGCGTGCGGTGTATGAAGGAATTGTATTTTCACACTATACCCATGTAAAAAAACTGCTTGTGAACCGTGAAAAGCCGAAATCAATCCGGCTTTCCGGCGGTGCGGTGAATTCAGCTGTCTGGGTACAGATTTTCGCGGATGTGCTTCAGATTCCTGTGGATGTGATTGAGGATAAGGAATTAGGTGCGCAAGGGGCAGCGATGGCGGCGGGAATTAGTGCAGGAATTTATTCTGATTATAAAGCCGCAGTTGAAAGAACTGTAAAAATCAGCAGGACTGTCTATCCTAGAAAAGAATATGCAGGAATTTATGAAGAAAAGTATAAACGCTATAGAGCAGTAATAGACAGCCTGAGCTCTGTGTGGAAATATTTTAAAAATTAGGGTTTGCTTAGTAAAAACAGGTGAACTGTTACATACCCTGAAGGGAGAAAAAATTTGTGAAAAGATATACGATAGGTCTTTATGAAAAAGCAATGCCCTCTTCATTGACCTGGAAAGAAAAAATGGAGGCGGCTAAAAAGGCAGGATATGATTTTATTGAAATCAGCATTGACGAGACAGATGAAAAGCTGGCACGACTTGACTGGTCAAAAGAAGAACGCCTGGAGTTAATAAAAATGATGTATGAAACTGGAATTCCAATTCGTACAATGTGTTTAAGCGGACATAGAAAATATCCTTTGGGTAGTAATGATGAACAGAAAATTGGCCGCGGAATGGAGATTATGGAAAAAGCTCTGCAGTTTGCAGATGATCTGGGAATCCGTATTATCCAGCTTGCGGGATATGATGTGTATTACGAAAAAGGAAGCAAAGAGACAAGAGAACGGTTCCGCAGGAATCTTAACAGAGCAGTACATATGGCCTCCAGTCTGGGAATTGTGATGGGATTCGAAACTATGGAAACAAAATTTATGAATACAGTAGAGAAAGCAATGACTTATGTAAAAGAAAATGAGTCACCATATTTGAATGTATATCCCGATTGTGGAAATATTACAAATGCAGCAGTGGAATCCGGAAAAGATGTGTTGGATGATATTGAAATAGGCAGAGGTCATATGGTTGCGATGCATTTAAAAGAGACAAATCCTGGGATTTTCAGAAATATGATGTATGGACAGGGGCATGTGCAGTTTGATACAATCATAAACAAGGCATGGAAAATGGGAATCCGCAAATATGTGACCGAATTCTGGTATTTGGGGGATGAGAACTGGGAAAATGATTTGATGGAGTCTAATAGTAAAATGAGGTCGATCTTAGACAAACAGTAAATGATAACAGGTGGAATGAATGAGCAATATTAAAGATGTGGCAAGGCATGCGGGGGTTTCGATATCAACTGTATCCCATGTACTGAATAAGACGAAATATGTAAGTCCCGGACTTGTGAGAAGAGTAGAGGCAGCAATTGAAGAGCTGGGGTATGAGGTGGATCCAATTGCACGCAGTATGAAGAGCAATAAATCAGGCATTATAGGAATTATCACTGAAGACATGTGCGGTGTGTTTTATCCTTACATCATTAAAGGGGTGTCTTCTGTCTTGGAAGCCGCCGGATATCAGATGCTGGTATGTGATGTGGCTGGGGAATACGGGGATACTCAGGCTCTGGACCGGGAAAAGAAAGCTTTTAAAAACTTACTTTCAAGCCGTGTGGACGGTGTTATTTTTGTAACACTCGTGCCCACGGAGATGAGAAAAAGATATTGTAGTATGTTGCTCAATATGGCTCAGGAATCAAAGAGGATTCCGCTCGTGAGCGTGGAGCGAAATTTAAGTGAATTTGGGATAGACTCGGTTTACTTTAGCAGTTACGAAAATGCCCGCAGAGCAGTTCTCCATTTGATAGATTGCGGATGCAGAAAAATTGGCCATATTAAAGGACCTGCTAACTTAGAGATAGCATTAGAACGTGTGGACGGTTACCGCGATGTTTTAAAAGAAAAAGGGTTGGATGACAATATTGAAGAAATGATTATACAGGGAGATTACTCTCACCGCAGCGGCTATAAGGCTATGAAACAGCTGCTGGATAATGTTCCGGATTTGGATGGGGTGTTCTGTGCTAATGATCAGATGGCTGTCGGGGCATTGAAGCTTTTGAAAGAGTATGGGAAAAAGGTACCAGAGGAAATAAAGGTCATAGGATATGATGACGTTTTCATATCAAGTGTAGTTGAACCCGCGATATCTACAATTCATATCCGAAAATATCATGCCGGCAAAAAGGCAGCGGAGTTGTTGCTGGAACAAATCGAGAATGTTGAGCTCGAAAATGGGAGGAAACCTGTAGGGATCAAAATGGAAAGTCGTCTGGTTATTCGAAAATCGACAGTAATGGATGCACCGGAAGACTGGATACTGTCTGACTGGTAGGCATATTTTACGAAAATTGAATACACTGGAATAATCATATATGATGACACTGTACTTCTGATGAGGGACAGTGTTTTTTTACTGTAAACAAAATCCTTTAACTATAATTCTAAGAGGATAAAAACGTTTTTCTGATATTGGGAAAAATAAGGAAAAAAGATGATTGTTAATAATGCACAAAAAAGCAAAGTATTATATTATATATTTTACAAAAATAAAAAATATATAATAAAATTATTGACAAATTCTGATATGAAGAATAAGATACAGTGCATAGGGAAAACACAACAAAATAAAAACGTTTTTTTTTAGCTTTATAGAAAAACGTTTTTCCAAGGAGGACATGAAATGGAAAAGAAAAACCTTGCAGAAAAAGCAATGACAGAAGGAAAGGGTATTTTAAGGCTGGCACCAACATGGGTTCCCCGTTCTTTTTGCCGTCCTGGTAAAAGAATTAAACTTCATCCAGATGACTATTTTATCCTGGGTAAACGGGGAGGAATTGATGAGAGATGGTTCTCTTCAACCACATGGGCAGAAAACGGAGCAGATACACCGGAGGATGAAGGATTGAGCTATGTGGTGGTGGATGAGGAAGGAAAAGAAAAGCTCCTGCTAAGAGATGCGGTTGATGAACTGGGGGCGGAAGTGATTGGGGAAACATTGTGGAACAAATATCACCGCTGGGCAATGTTTTCAAAATTTTTTGATAACGCAGGCCCTCTTCCTCATCATATCCATCACCGTGATGAACATGCCGGGCGTATTGGAGAGGCAGGAAAACCAGAAATGTATTTCTTCCCCTCACAGCTAAATAATCATGGAGGAGAGTTTCCGTTTACTTTTTTCGGCTTTAACCCAGAGACAACCAAGGAAGAGGTATTAAAGGCATTAAAAAACTTTCCAAAAGGCGATAATAATATTCTTGGACTTTCAATGGCATATAAATTACAGCTCGATACAGGATTCGATGTACCGCCTGGAGTTATGCATGCACCTGGGAGCCTTTGTACATACGAACCACAGTTTGCCTCCGATGTTTATGCAATGTATCAGTCTGTTTTATTAAATGGACAGATTGTGGAAACAGATTTATTGTGGAAGAACTGTCCGAAGGAAGAAATAGGAAATTATGAATATCTTTTGGATGTAATAGACTGGGAGAAAAACATAGATCCAAATTTCCACAAAAAGCACTTTATGAAGCCGGTCCCGGTAAGACCCGTCGAAGACATGATCACCGATGGGTATCTTGAGGAATGGATTTGCTATAAGAGTTCTGCTGTATGTGCGAAGCGTCTGACGATTCTTCCGGGAAGGAATGTTACAATTAAGGATGCAGCACCCTATGGCTTGATTTGTCTGGAAGGACATGGGACATTTGGAAAGTGGCAGATTGAATCCCCGGCATTAATTCACTATGGCGAACTGACACATGATGAATATTTTGTGACCGAAGATGCGGCAAAAGCTGGCGTTAAGATTACAAATCCATCATCAACAGATCCAATTGTGATTCTGAAGCATTTTTCAGAGAACCCGGAGCTGAAAATTCAATAATACGTGGTAAGGGAGGAGAAGACACTTGGCAGAGGAAAAACATATTTTATGGACAAGTGGCATAAGCAAATCATTTGCAGGGGTAAAGGTTCTGGATGGTGTGGAGCTTAATATTATTCCCGGAGAAGTGCATGCACTGATGGGAGAAAACGGTGCAGGAAAATCTACACTGATGAAGATTATCATGGGGATTTACACAAAAGATAGTGGACAGATTTATTTTGAAGGGAAAGATTGTGATTTTAAGAGTCCCAAGGATGCACTGGAGGCTGGAATTTCCATGATACATCAGGAGTTAAGCCCAATTCCGGAAATGACGGTGTCAGAGAATGTGTTTCTTGGAAGAGAACAGAAGAAAGTTAAAGGGCTTCCGTTCGTAGATAAAAAAGAGCTAAATAAAAGAACCCAGATACTGCTTGAAGAATATGAGCTGACACAATATATAACACCGAACATGAAGATGAAGGATCTTAATATTGCGCAGATACAGATGGTAGAAATCATTAAGGCCATTTCCTACCATTCAAAAGTCATCATTATGGACGAACCTACTTCTTCGCTGTCAGAGAAGGAAACCGTAATTCTGTATAGAATCATTGATACATTGAAGAAGAATCAGGTGGGAATCATTTACATATCTCATAGAATGGAAGAGGTATTCGAGCTGGCGGACAGAGTTTCGGTTTTGCGTGATGGCAAATTCATTGGGTGTGAGATAGTTGCAAATACATCACGAGAGATTCTGATTAATATGATGGTCGGGCGTGAGTTGGGAAGCGGATACCCTAAGAATAATGCCGAGGTTGGAGAAGTTCTTCTTGAAGTGAAAGACTTTAATCGGAAAGGTGTGTTTGAAGATATAAATTTAAAAGTACGTTCAGGGGAAATTGTTGGAATGGCAGGACTTGTGGGCGCAGGCAGAAGTGAAGTAATGAGAGCTCTTGTCGGATATGATAAATTGGATTCTGGAAAAGTCTTCATGCAAGGTAAGGAAATTATAATTAAACATCCAAAAGATGCAAAGCAAAATCATATTATTATGGCACCTGAAGATAGAAAAGAGATGGGACTTTTATTATGCAGAAGCATTAAGGAAAATGTTTCTATTCAAAACATGGATAGAATAAGCCGTGCATCTTTTGTTAATAAAGCAAAAGAAAAAAAGATATGTAGTGATATAACGAAACAGATGAATACAAAGATGAACAGTATTAATGATTCCGTATCAAGCCTATCCGGAGGTAACCAACAGAAAGTTGTACTGTCGAAATGCCTTTTATCTGAGCCAAAAGTGCTGATTCTGGATGAACCGACCAGAGGTATTGATGTCGGCGCAAAAGCAGCGATTTACGACATCATGGTGAAACTTACAGAACAGGGAATAGGGATTATTATGATTTCCTCAGAAATGCCGGAATTAATTGGCATGAGCAATCGTGTGGTTGTTATGTCAGGAGGGCACATTACAGGGGAAATTGAGGGAGAAGAGGCAGCTTCTCAGCAGACGATCTTGAAATTAGCACTGGGAGGAAAAGAAAAATGACACAGAAAAAAGATATTGGAAAAATAGTCAGAGATTTTGGGCTGGCGGCAGTTGTACTGCTGATTATCATTGTGATGAGTTTTTTGTCAGAATCATTCCTGACGACAAATAATATTACAAATATTTTGAGACAAATTTCTATTAATGGAGTTTTGGCAGTGGGGATGACTTTCGTTGTTTTAACGGGGGGAATTGATCTCTCTGTAGGATCCTTAGTTGCAGTTACGAGTGTTATATGTGGTTCGCTGCTAGAGGGTGAAATGAATACTTTTCTGGTATGCATCATTGGTGTTGCCGCAGCTATGGCTTTTGGTCTGCTTAATGGATATTTGGTTTCTTATGTAGGGTTTCAGCCTTTCATAGCCACGCTGGCAACAATGACTATAGGACGTGGGTTTGCAATGGTGTATGCGGATGGTAAACCATATATTATTAAAGATCCGTCTTTCATCTTTATCGGACAGGGAAAGATTGCCGGGATTCCAACACTGGTTGTAATTCTTTTAATCATTTGCATGCTGGGAATCATTATCTTAAACACAACGACTTTTGGAAGATATATATTTGCAATTGGAGGAAATAAAAATGCGGCCCGCCTTTCCGGGGTTAAGACAAAGAAGATAGAAATGCTTGTTTATCTGTTATCAGGCTTCTGCTGTGGCATTGTCGGCCTTATGCTCTCTGCACGTATAAGCTCAGGGCAGCCGACAGCCGGTGAAGGTTACGAATTGGATGCAATTGCTGCAGTTGCAATTGGCGGGACAAGTATGAACGGAGGAATAGGTTCTCTGAGGGGCACAATTCTTGGGTTCTTGATTTTAGGTCTTTTAAGTAACTCTATGAATTTGATGAATATTGATTCTTTCTATCAGAATATTGTGAAAGGAATCATTATTATCCTTGCAGTATTTTTGGATATGAAGACAAAAGGTAAGCAGGATTAATTATAAGGAGCTAAATGAGAGAAGTTTAATACCAAAAGGTATTAAAAATAAAAAGTAAAAAAGGAGAAAAAGGTATGAAAAAAAGAATGGTTGGGACGATATTTGCAGTGCTGCTGGCAGCAGCAATGACCGTAGGATGCAGTGGAGGAGCAGACGGAAAAGACAGTAAGACTGAAAAGAAAAGTGACAGCGGTTCTGGGAAAGATAAGATTACGGTCGGGGTCACAATGAAAGATAACTCTGATGAATTCGTAAAAAGAATTGCTAACGCCATTGAGGCAGAGGGGAAGAAAGAAGATGTTAAGATTCTTATGAATGATGCACAGGGCGATGTCAATAAACAAGTAAGTGATGTAGAAAATATGATTGCCCAGGGAGTAGATGTAATTATTTTAAATGCTCAGGATATGGAAGGAAGTTCTCCTTGTGTGACCCAGGCAAAGGAAGCAGGAATTCCGCTGATTGTCTGCAACACAGATGTATCTAATACAGACTATACGGGTTTTGTAGGCTGTACGGATCAGGAGTCCGGTGAAATGCTTGCAAAGTGGTTCATGGATAACCTGCCGAAGGGCTCTAATGTGTGTATCATTGAAGGACCTATGGGACAGGCAGGTCAGGTAGGACGCATGGAAGGTTTCAAGAGTGCGGGAATGCTTGATTATTTCAATGTATTAGCTACACAGACAGCAAACTGGAAACGTGATGAAGCAATGACACTTGCCGAAGATTGGGTTACAACATATGGTGATAAACTGAATGCTATTATCTGCGAAAACGATGATATGGCAATGGGAGCTCTTTCTGCTTGCAAAGCAGCAGGACGAGATGATATTGTAATTGGCGGCGTCGATGGCATTGATGATGCACTTGAGGCGGTAAAGAATGGAGAAACAGGGGTTTCTATTGTACAGGATGCTGAAGGCCAGGGAACAACGGCAGTAGAAATGGCAGTAAAGGCTGCAAAGGGAGAAGAAATTCCGTATGATACACGTATCCCGTTTAAAGAATGCACATCTGACAATGTAGATGAATTTCTGAAATAGTCAAATCCCCCACAGCAAGCTGCGGGGAATTTGACACTCGCGGCAGTCACCAAATGGAAATGCTTACATTTCCGCTTGGCCCGTTGTTCGCGGAAATAAAAAAGAAGCACTCTCGATAGAGAAAACAAGCACTTTATCGGGGTGCTTTTTCAAAGAAAAGGTGATTAAGATGCTAAAAAATATTCCTAAAATTATTCCCCCTGAATTAATGAAAGATATGATGGATATGGGACATTCAGATGTCATGATTCTGGCAGATGCCAATTTTCCAGGGACTTCTCATGCCAGGAAAATTATCCGCATGGATACCGTAGAAATACCGGAGCTCCTGGAAGCGGTGATGCAGTTCTTTCCACTGGATTTTTTTGTGGAGGAACCGGTCAAATTGATGAGGAATCTTCCTGAAGAGCCTGTTCCTGCAATTTGGGACACATACAACGAAATATTGAAAAAATATGACCAGGATAATGCGTTCTGCCAGTTTGGCTTCATCGACCGGCTGCCTTTTTATGAGGAGGCGGAAAAGGCCTATGTGATTGTACAGACGGGGACAACTGCAAGATATGCGAATATTGTTCTGCAAAAAGGAGTGGTATAACCAAAATGAACTATTGGAAAGAAAAAAAATACATAGGAAATTCAGAGCAGCTTTTTCGTGTAAATAGAGTTAAATTTCAAGATGGAAAAGCGGATGGTGTTTCAATGATTGAGGTGCAGAATCGTTCAGGAATGCAGTTTTCAGTTAACGTAAGCAGAGGGATGGATATACCTTATCTAAATTTTTGTGGAGAAAATATTGGATACATTTCCCCGTGTGGTATAGTGGGACCACAGTATTTTGATGATAAAGGACTTGGATTCCTGAAAAGTTTTACAGCTGGGTTTTTGACTACATGTGGATTGAAGTTGGCCGGGGCCCCGTGTAAATATGGGGGAAAAGAGTATGGACTTCACGGAAATGTCTCACACACTCCGGCGGAACATGTGAAGTATGGTATTATTGAAGAAAATGACGGGGCATATGCTGAAATCTTTGGAACGGTAAAAGATGCAGTTATTTTTGGGGAGAAGATAAGACTGGATAGGAAAATAAGATGTAATTATAAAGAAAAGAAATTTACAATTCATGATAAAGTTACAAATGAAGGTTATAAAAGAGTACACCATATGATTTTATATCATTGTAATATAGGATATCCGATTTTGTCACCTTATAGTGAAGTATATATTCCGTCCAGCGAGATTATCCCGAGAAATGACCATTCCAAACAAGGAATAGCAAACTGCAGAAAAGTGGAGGAGACGGATCCTGATTATGAGGAGATGTGTTTCTACCATAAACTAATTCCAGATAATGAGAACTGTGCATCAGTTGCTGTATATAACCCGAAGTTGGATTTGGGAGTCGCATTAAAGGTGCATTTGGATACTTTGGATCATTTTGTACAATGGAAGATGATGGGGGCAGGCGATTATGTTATGGGATTGGAACCTGGGAATACAACGATAGATGGGATTGAGGATGCAATAAAGAACGGATCAATGAAATATCTGGAGCCGGAGGAGTCTGTAAATCATGAAATAGAGGTGCAAATGATACAAGGGAAAGAGGCATTTTATAAATTAAAAGGAGGCAGTCAGGGATGACAGAGAAGGATTTAATTATCAAAAATGGAGAAATGCTGGATCAGCAGCTTGCTGCGGCAAAGAAAACGGGCAATCTTGTTGTAAAAGATGCGACTTCGGATGAGGATGTTATCCGCAAAACCTTTGAGGTGGGAAAAGGAATATTTCGTTTATTTCCTGCGTTTGTACCTAGAAGGTTCGGAAAAGCCGGGCATCGTTTAAAACTGCACCCGGATGACTATTTTGCATTTGGGATGGACCGAGGCTCTATAACGGAGAGATGGTTTGCGTCCACAATTGCAGCACAGAATGGAGAAACGGCAAAAGCAGACGAAGGTATGGCTTATGTATGTGTAGATTACAACTCAGACGAAAAATTTTCTTTGAGAACTGCTGTTAAAGTTCTCAGAGAAGAACTGGTTGGGGCAGAACTCATGGATAGATATAACGGGTGGCCCATGTACTCGAAGTTTTTCGACAATGAAAATCCCCTTTTTCACCATCTCCATTTGACATTCGAGGCAGCAGCGAGGGTTGGCAAACTGGGAAAACCGGAATGTTATTATTTCCCAAAACAACTGAATAATTATTTTGGGGAGGCAAATTATACTTATTTCGGATTTGACCCCGATGTAGAACCGGAGGAAATTAAAGAAAGAATCCGCAAGTTTGCGGATGACGATACAAGAATTACAGAGTTGTCCAGAGCATACAGAGTAGAGTTGGGAACAGGCTGGTATACACCGGCAGGAGTTATCCATGCCCCGGCATCTGTCCTTACATATGAGCCACAATGGAATTCGGATGTAAATTCCGTGTATGAAAATATTGTTTCCGGTGAAGTGTATCCACCGGAAATGCTGGATGAGGAGTGTCCTCCGGATAAAAAGGGAGATATTGATTACATCTTCGGCCTTCTGGACTGGGAGAAGAATGTAGATCCACATTACAGGAAACATTACTTTAGGCCTCCGATAACAGCAAGTGAGTCTGAAAGCTATATTGAAAAATGGATTACATACGCAAATGAACATATAGCAGCAAAGGAATTGACCATCTACCCGGGGCAGACAGTTATAATTAAAGATGACACAGCGTACGGGTGCATCTTTATACAGGGTCATGGGAAGTTTGGCATTTATGACTGCGAAGCTGCAACGCTTCTTCGTTTTGGACAGCAGAGTACAGATGAGTTTTTTGTATCTGAGAAAGCCGCGAGAACTGGTGTGACAATCACAAATCTGAGCCGGGTTGAGCCCTTGGTTGTCCTTAAACATTTCGGGCCAAACTGCCCAAACGTTGCAGAGAAGGCGTCAGACAATTAAACTAGTCAAGCGGAAATAAAAAAAATCTAGTATAAACAAAGTGTGCAGGCTGGCAAATACAGCAGTTAAAGGCCTGTGCACTTTTTTTAAGTTTTAATCTAACTCGTCAATTATAATAAAATTGACACATGCATCATACAGTCCGCGATCAATGTTGTGGGGCAAAGTATCCGTTATGAGATAATCTACGCATCCTGTAAAATCGGCAGCCTTGCCTATATAAGATTCATTAAATTTTGTATGGTCCGCAAGAACGAATTTCTGTTTCGAGGCACGAAACATAGAACTTTTTAAGTCACAGTCACTTAAATTAGGATCTGAATATCCGTAAGAAGAGTCAATGCCTGAAATACCAATAAAACATTTGTCTCCCCGGATATCATGCAGCATTTTGTTTGCAAGGGGACCACAGGTGCGGTTCATGGAATTTATAATCTGTCCTCCAATTAAAATCAGCTGCGTGTCTTTTCTTGCTTTTAAAAGAGAAACTAAGCGCAATGAGTTAGTGATAACCGTAAGGTTTTGAAGAGGTCCTTTTAATATTAATTTAGCCAATTCATAAACTGTTGTAGAATTGTCAAGTATGAGGGCATCATTATTGTCAATAAACTTGTAAGCATAATTTGCTATAGCTTTCTTTTCTTCAATGCATGAGGTTATTAATTGGGTATCAGAGACCTCCTTATTTACCGGTGCAACAGAAATCGCACCTCCGTGAATGCGGCGAAGCTTTTTTTGTACCTGCAATTCTTCAAGGTCTTTGCGGATTGTCACTTCGGTGGCATTCAGGAGTTGGCTCAACTCACTTACTTTCATTATTTTATTTTTATTTATCAAATCAATAATTTCATTCTTTCGCTCTTCTGCTAACATCCGCAATACCCCTACATCATAAGATATAAAAAAATAAATACACCTTTTAAATCGTAAATTAACGAAAAAAAGAATTAAATATAAAACAGCATCACAAGAATAAACAAAAAAATATATTAATACTATATAGTATGAACAAAAATAAACAAATAGAAACGAAAGGATGATGAAAAATTATGAAGGGAAAATTGTTGAGTTTGCTTTTATGTGCAGTAATGTCAGGAATCATGCTGGCAGGATGCGGTTCAGGGGACTCTGGAGCAAAAGAATCTTCTGCCGGTACAGATAAGAAAAATGTATCTGCTGAGGAAGACGGGGAGTCCTATCGGGTTGGGTTTATAGTGGGGTCCAGAGAGCATGTGTTCTACAATTTAATCGAAGATGCTATTAAAGAGAAGTGTGATGAAATTGGAATTGAAGCTTTATGTTATGACGGAGAATTGGATGCAAATGTGCAGTCTAATCACATCGAAAATCTTGTTGCCCAGGATGTGGATGCGATTGCATTGGCAACAGTAGATGCAGCAGGAGTAGGTCCGGCAATTGAGGCAGCCGATGCCGCAGGAATTCCGGTATTTACGTTTGATTCTCCTTGTACAACAGTGGATTGCATTGTATGTCATGTCGGAACAGATAATGTAAAGGGCGGAGAATTAGGTGCGCAAGAGTGTATCAGGTTACTGGGGGATAAAGGCGGCACGGCTGGAATTATCGGAAATCCGGCATCTTCCTCCTGTCTGGACAGGGAGAATGGATTTTTGGATATTATGGAAAAGGAAGCACCTGATAATGTAGAGGTATCATTTAACGGAAACTATCAGGGGGACGCAAATATTGCAGCTTCACTCGTCCAGGATTGGCTGACAGCAGATCCTGATCTGGGAGTCATTTTTGCAACAGGTGATCCTGCCTGCACAGGAGCCTTGGCTTCTATTAAAGCAGCTGGTGCAGATACACTGATTGTTGGATATGATGGTAATCCGGAGGCTATTAAAGCAATCTATGCGCAAGATGAGGACGGAAAATGGTGGGTATCCGAAATCTCTCAAAATCCTCCTCTGATTGGTTCGACAATTGTGGAACAGGTTTATAAATATTTGAAAACAGGTAAAGTTGATGCCAAAAACATACCGATTGAGCCATATATTATTACATATGAATATATCGTAGATAATAATTTAATGTCTGAGTAAAAAAGATAGGGGGGGGTGGCTTTTGCAGGCCCCCTTAAAATTAATGGGGTATAGAAAGTTGGGCGGTAAAATATGGAAACAAAGGGAGTAATGGAAAAACCTATTTTGCAAGTAAAAGAAATCACAAAGACCTTTCCCGGTGTTAAAGCGCTGACTGATGTATCAATTGATTTTTATCCGGGAGAGGTTCATGCTCTGCTTGGGGAAAATGGTGCGGGAAAATCTACACTTATTAAAATTATTTCGGGTGTTTACATACCTACAAAAGGAACACTTATTTTTGAGCAGAAAGAGCGGGCCTATAAAAATCCGGGAGAGGCACTAAACCTTGGTATTTCTGTCATTCACCAGGAATTAAGTATTGCGAATGAATTGTCTGTAGCAGAAAACATCTTTATAGGACGAGAACCAGGAAAAGGAAAACAAAGATTTCTGCTGGACCGAAGGAAAATGGAGAGGGATGCCCAGAAAGCATTAAGCTTAATGGGAGTAAATTTTAAGGCCACAGATATTGCGGGTGATCTTTCGGCTGCACAGCAGCAGATGATAGAAATTGCAAAAGTAATTACGAGAAATTCTAAACTCGTTATTATGGATGAACCCACCTCATCTTTATCGGACAGTGAAATTGAAGCGCTGTTCAAACAGATAGAGATGCTGAAAAAAAATAATGTAGCTATCATTTACATTACCCATAGATTAAAGGAACTGAAGGTAGTTGCAGATAGGATAACGGTTCTCAGAGACGGAATTGTTGTTAAAAAATCATTGTATGAAGATATTACAGAATCTGAAATTGTTGCAAGCATGGTAGGACGTAAAATATCAGACTATTATAATAAACAACAGCATATAAGAAAAGAAGAAATGTTGAGAGTTGAAGGATTAACGGTAAAGGGAGTTTTCGAGGATGTTTCTTTTGCAGCCTATAAAGGAGAAATATTAGGGGTTGCCGGACTAGTCGGGGCGGGCAGAACAGAAGTTATGGAAACTATTTTTGCAGATAAGAAAAAAGCATCAGGTAAGGTCTTTATTAAAGGAAAAGAAATTGAATTAAAAAATTCAAGAGAGGCGATTGCGAATAAAATTGGATTTGCGACAGAAGACAGGCGAAGAACAGGCCTGATGCTGGAAGCATCTGTGAAAAACAATATAGTACTTCCGAGCCTCAGAAGAAAGGCTATGAAAAAAGCATTCGTAAATCCGAAATGGGAAAAGAAAGTCTGTGATGAATATTTTGGGAAACTGGACATCAAGACACCTGGCAGAGAAACAATTATTAAAAACCTATCAGGAGGAAACCAGCAAAAAGTTATTCTGGCAAAATGGCTGGTGGCAGAATCTGAAATTTTAATTTTGGATGAGCCCACAAGAGGGATTGATGTAAATGCAAAGTCTGAATTCTATAATTTGATGAATGAATTTGTGGATGCAGGTGGCTGTATTATTATGGTGTCATCAGAACTTCCGGAAATATTGGGAGTGGCAGACCGGGTTATTGTTATGAGAGAGGGACACTTAAGTGGGGAATTGAACAGAGCTGAAATGTCAGAACTAAATATCATGCAGCTTGCAAGCATTCAAAGTGAGGCCGAGTCAAATACCCCGCGGCAAGCTGACGGGGCATCAAACTTGCAGAGCAGCAAGCTGCGGGGTATTTGACCCTCCCGGCAGTCGCCAAATGGAAATGCAAGCATTTCCGCTTGGCTCGTTGCTTGCGGGAATAAAAGAGAATTCAGAAATAAAATAGGAAGGGAACTATTATGGGAAAAGCTAAAGAATGGTCTGAGAAAAATGCGGTGGTAATTGTATTAATTGTACTTATCATATTTTTTGGCATTGCAAACTCAACTTTTCTGACACCTGCCAATATTATTAATATTACCGCGCAGATGTCCATCAATGCCATGCTGACAATTGGCATTACATTTGTTATTATTACCGGTGGTATTGATATCAGTGTCGGATCGGTGGCTGCATTTGCGGGTATTTTTTCAGCATATATAGGATTAAAATTTCCCAAGGCTCCATTAATTGGAATTCTGGGAATACAGCTCGGAAGCGCTATTTTTATAGGAACAATCTGCGGAGCCTTCATTGGCATTGCAATTGCCAAGTTTAAAGTGGTACCCATGATTGCCACGCTGGCAATGATGACAAGTGCCCGGGGGCTTGCCTACGTGGTTACGGATGGGCAGCCTGTTTATGGGTTGCCGAACAAATTTGCCTGGCTGGGGGCCGGCCGCCTGATTACAACAGAAAAGATGAAAAATGGTGTAATTCCGATTATTACTATCTTTTTAGTTATCATTCTGATTTTAATGCACATTTTGCTTTCAAGAACGATTTTTGGACGTCATGTATATGCGGTGGGAAGTAATGAAAAGGTATCTCATTTAAGTGGAATTAATGTAGATGCGGTTAAGATAAAAGTACATATTTTATGCTCCATTATGGCAGCTCTTGGCGGTGTATGTGTGACTTCTAAATTAAACAATGGACAGCCGGCGGCCTGTGATACTTATGAAATGTATGCAATTGCGGCAACAGTATTAGGCGGGACCAGTCTTCTTGGAGGCATAGGATCTGTATTAAGGGCAATGTTTGGCTGTGCCATTATTGCAATTATCAATAATGGCATGAATTTGATGCAAATTTCTTCGTACTGGCAAAAGGTAATCATGGGAATGATAATTTTGGTTGCAGTTATTATTGATATGGCTCAAAAGAAAGAAAAAAAATAATTATGAAGGAACTTATATTTATCAATAAAAACAAACAGCATCTGGATGAAGTAATCCAGGGGATCATGGCGGCACGGCCAGAAGCATTAAGAAGAATAGAAAATGAATATAGTTATGTTTTAACAAAAAAAGAGCTGTTCGCTGACAAGGTGCAGGTTATTGTTAATGGCGGTGGCGGCAGAGGCCCGTTTTTTGAGGGTGTTGTAGGGGAGGGCATGGCAGATGCAATGGTAAGCGGTGATTTTAACTGCGCCCCAAATGCTTATATGCTTTATCAGACTGCGAAGGAGATAGAGCAGAATAAAGGAATTCTATTTATTGCAAATAACTTTATGGGAGATTATCTGAATAACGATATGGCAAAGGAACTGCTGGAGGGTGACGGGATAGAGACAAAAGTATGTTATGCGAGTGACGACATTTACAGCTCTAGAGGAGAAAACAAAGAAAACAGAGGGGGCTTGAGTGGAATTGGTTTTATTATGAAAGTTGCCGCTGCAGCCTCAGAGAGTGGAGAAAATTTAAAAGAAGTACACCGGGTTTCTGAAAAAGTCAACGAAAGAACCCGTTCCCTGTCACTTTGCTACAATGTAGGAAAAAATGCCATAGAATTTGGCAATGGTTTTTCCGGGGAAAAACCTACAGAAATAGTACCGTACGAAGATGTTAATAGAGTTGCAGAAAAGGTGGTCGGTGTACTTATGAATGAATTGGGCAGGTACAGATCCGGCAGAATACATATTATGGTGAATCGGATGTTATATACCTCTTATGCAGAAGGCTATATTATGTTAGGAGCTTTAAAAAAGAAATTGGAAGGCCGGGGGATTAAAACCGGTATTTGCACCGCAGGGAATTATTTCGATGCATACGATTACAATGGTTTTATTATCAGTTTCATGGCAGCGGATGACGAAATTGAAAATTATACAAAGCGTGTAAATGGCTTTGATTTTACGGTTTGAGGTGGCTTATGAAAACAATTCATGTAAAAAATATGAAGGCATTACTTGTTCATGCATCAGAAACAATCATAGAAAATGAGCCTTTGTTAACAAAAATTGATACAGTGATCGGAGACGGAGATCACGGAATCGGAATGAAGAGAGGTTTTATGGCGGTAAAGAAAATGTTAGAGAAAAAAGAGTTTCTGGAAATGGATACTCTATGCAAGTCAACTGGCATTGAATTATTGAAAAGCATGGGTGGCGCATCCGGAGTTATTTTTGGAACAATGTTTCTGGGCGGTATTAGTCATATGCCACATGAAAACTTTGCCGACCTTAATCAAATTGCTTCCTATTTTGCAGACGGAGAAGCTGCAATTGAGAGAAGAGGAAAAACAAAACCGGGACAGAAAACTATGCTTGATGCTTTAATGCCTGCTATTTCTGCAATGAAACAGGTAGCTGAAAATTCAGGAGAAATAAGAACACTTTTTGAGGAAGGATATAAAGGGGCCCTTCAGGGGATGGAAGCTAGCAAAACTATGCAATCCAGGGTTGGCCGCAGTAAAAACTTTCATGAATCTACAATAGGTCTGCCAGATCCGGGAGCTGTGTCCACAAGTTTGATTTTTAAAGCATTTGCTGAGGAAATTGTGAAATGTGAAGAGTGTTGATTTTTAGGGCATTAAAGTTGATAAAGAAAGGAAGTAAGTTATGGCACTGGAAAGAGTAAGTAAAATTTTAAAAATGGCAGACGAAGCGAATACTTCAGTAATTGCATTTAATTGCATTAATTATGACATGGCATATTCTGCAATTGCTGTGGCAGAACAGCTCCAAAAACCTGTTTTGATTATGTTATATCCTGAGCATAATTATGCATTCAATAATGCGGATATAAAAGGTTTCGCAGAGATGGTAAAAGCTTTGGCAGCTAAAGTAAAAATCCCAATTGGCTTGCATCTGGATCACAGCAGTGATTTTAATTATATTATGAGAGCCGTTAAGGACGGATTTACCTCGGTCATGTTTGACGGTTCTATGATGCCCTTAGAAGAGAACATCAGGCTTTCCAGAAAAATAGTAGAGGTGGCGCGTAATTTTGATGTTGATGTGGAAGCCGAACTTGGGCATGTAGGATTTGCAAAAGAATCTGATGAAGAAAATCTTGATATGTATACAAAGCCTGATGTGGCGGCAGAGTTCTGTGAGGCGACAGGGGTTTCTTCTGTGGCAGTTGCCATTGGAAGTGCCCATGGAGTGTACCTTGAAGCTCCAAAGCTCGATTTACTGCGTCTTAACGAAATTAATGAGGCAACAGATGTTCCTCTTGTTCTTCATGGCGGAAGTGGTATTCCAAATGATCAACTGGAAATTGCCTTCACAAAAGGAATTAATAAGTTTAATGTGGGAACGGAATATTTCCAGTTATACTATGATTCTATGCATGAATACATAGAAACCCATAAAGAAGAAAGAAATGTAAATTTACTATTTGAAATGTCAAAGTATGTACAGGGCAAATTGAAGGATTATCTGCGGGAGAAAATGAAATTATCAAAATTCTAAGCTTCTAAATAACGTAAAATAATGAGAATAACTTGGGGTGCATGTAATATAGTGCACCCCAAGTTACTGACTTTCAGCAAAATAGCGCACTAGTCATTGACAAGTTAAGAAAACAAGATTATTATATAAATACAAACAAACCGAAACGTTTCGGTTTTACTCAAAGGAGGATAATATATATGCCATTAGTTACATCAGAACAAATGTTAGAGGATGCCCGGAAGGGCGGTTATGCAGTAGGGGCTTTTAATGTAGAAAATATGGAGATGGTAAAGGCGGTCATTGGCGCTGCTCAGGAACTGCGTGCACCGGTGATGCTGCAGACGACAGGGTCTACAATAAAATACGGCTCTATGGAAACGTATGCTGCAATTGTGGCTGCGGAGGCGAAGAAAGCTACAGTTCCGGTGTGTCTGCATCTTGACCATGGAAGCAGCTTTGAACTGGCGGTTCAGGCAATCAAGGCAGGGTACACTTCTGTGATGATTGATGGTTCCCATGAAAATTTCGAGGACAATATAGCCGTCACCAAAAAGGTAGTGGATGTAGCAAAGGCATGCGGTATCCCGGTTGAGGCTGAACTTGGCAAGGTAGGCGGAAAGGAAGATGATACAGAGGCGGAGGCAGATACGAACACTGACCCGGAAGAGGCGAAAGAATTTGTAGAGAGAACAGGCGTATCCTCGCTTGCCATTGCAATTGGAACGGCTCACGGATTCTATGTAGGCACCCCGGTATTGGACAAGGAGAGAGTATCCGCTGTGAAGAAGCTGGTATCTGTTCCATTGGTTCTTCACGGAGGTTCCGGTTTAAGTGATGAAGACGTGAGAGATTGTATTCGGAGGGGTATGTGTAAGGCAAACTTTGCAACAGAACTACGAGCAGCCTATACGGATGCTGTCAAGAAGCTTCTGGCTGAGCACCCGGAAACCTTTGATCCGAAAAAACTTGGAGTTGTAGGTATGGAGGCAGTTAAAAATCTGGTTATGGATCGCATGAAGGTATGCGGATGCGATGGTAAGGCAAACTAAATCTCTTATATAAAGGTCGAATATGGATAATAGCAAGGAGGACCAATGATGGCGGCAACAATGAAGGACATCGCGAAGAAGACGGGTCTTGGACTTGCAACGATTTCTTCCTATTTAAATGGGGGGAATGTAAGAGAGAAGAACCGGATTAAGATAGAAGCAGCAATAGAGGAACTTCATTTTGAGGTTAATGAAGTGGCACGGGGACTGAAGACCAACCGGACAAAGACCATAGGGGTTATTCTCCCGGAATTAAATATTGCATTTTGTACCCAGATCATCACAGAGGTTGAAGATTTACTTAGAAACCAGGGATATGCTACAATTATATGTGATTGCCGCAGCAATGAAAAGAGAGAGGAAGAGGCAGTGGAATTCCTGCTTCACAGGCGTGTGGACGGTCTGATTATCATGCCCTCCGGGAAACACGGAAGTTATCTGAAGAAGTTTATCAGTGCGGGAAAACCTGTTGTGCTGATTGACAGGGAGCTGGAGGAAATAGAATGTGACTGCGTTCTTGTGGATAATGAAAGTGCAGTCAAGGATGCCGTGGAAAAGTTGATTCTGGCAGGGCACACGCGAATTGGAATAATTATAGGTCCAAGCGACATTTATACAGCAAAAAGACGGTATACCGGGTATTGCATGGCAATGGAACAGGCCGGACTGGCCGTGGAAGAAAGGCTGATTGTCCGGGGAGATTACACAATTGAAGGTGGTGCGGCGGCCATGAAGAAGCTTGTAAATAAGAATCCTGATATGACGGCCGTTTTTGTATCAAATTGTGAAATGACCATGGGGGCAATTATTGAAATTAATGAACTGGGTATCAAGATTCCCGAACAGTTGTCTTTTGTCGGGTTTGACAATCTTGAATTTGCAAAAGCAAATATTCCAAAATTAAGTATTGTAACCCAGCCAACTAAAGAGATAGCAGGCCAGGTGTTTGAACTGCTGCTGGAGAGGTTGGAGGGAACTGACAAGCAGAAAAAGAGTCAGACAGTGAAGCTAAAAACCGGATTTATAGAAGGAAAATCTGTAAACGTTTCGGGGAGGAAAGAATGGAGCAGTATTTATTAGGAATTGATATAGGAACAAGTGCGTGCAAGATTGCCGTGTTTAATAGGGAAGGCAAGGTAATTGCAGCGGCAAACGGGGATTACCCCGTGTACTATCCCCATCCGGGTTGGGCAGAACAGAATCCGGAGGAGTGGTGGAGTGCAGTGTGCGGTGCCATAAAGGAGATATTTGACAAAGGAAAGGTTTTGCCGGAGCAGATTAAAGGAGTCGGGATAGACGGACAGAGTTGGTCGGCGATTCCGGTGGACAGGGAAGGCAACGTGCTGACGAATACTCCTATCTGGATGGATACAAGAGCTGCAGATATCTGTGAAGAGATGAATGAGAAAATCGGCGCAGATGAGATATTTCAGCTTTCCGGCAACTCTCTGCAGCCGTCTTATTCTACAGCGAAGGTCATCTGGTATCAGAGAAATTTGCCCAGGGTATATGAGAGGATATACAAGATTCTGCAGTCCAACAGTTACATTGCGTTAAAACTGACAGGTGAGTTTACACAGGAGTTATCTCAGGGATATGGATTACACTGCTTTGATATGCATACAGGGACATGGGACAAGGAGATGTGCCGGAGATTAGGGATTCCTCCGGAATTTTTGCCGGACATTCATCCCTGTCATGAGGTCATTGGTACGGTGACAGCCAAAGCCTCGGGCGAAAGTGGACTGGCAGAAGGGACACCGGTGGTTGCAGGAGGACTGGATGCCGCCTGCGGCACTCTGGGAGCGGGGGTTCTTCATCCCGGAGAAACCCAGGAACAGGGCGGCCAGGCAGGAGGGATGAGTATCTGCACCGATACCTACAAGGCAGATCCAAGGCTGATTTTAAGCTATCATGTGATTCCGGGGCACTGGCTTCTTCAAGGCGGAACAGTTGGAGGCGGCGGTGTGATGCGATGGCTGGAGAAGCAATTCGGGGATTATGAGAGGGAAGAAGGAAAAAGACAGGGTAAAAATTCCCTGACTCTGTTCAATGAGATGGCAGAAAAAATAGCACCGGGAAGTGATGGCGTAGTATTTTTGCCCTATATGTCGGGCGAGCGCTCCCCAATCTGGGATCCCAATGCAAAAGGAGTATTTTACGGACTAGATTTCAGCAAGACGAAAGCCCACTTTATAAGGTCCGCAATGGAGGGAGTCGCATACTCCCTGAAGCACAATCTGGATGTGGCACAAGAAGCCGGTGCAAAGGTCAGTGTGCTGCGCTCCATGGGAGGATCAGCAAATTCCCTTTTATGGACTCAGATAAAAGCTGACATTACCGGGAAGCCTATTATTGTGCCCTCGTCGGACACGGCCACCACACTTGGGGCAGTGATTCTGGCAGGTGTAGGTGTGGGAATGTATAAGGACTTTGATGAGGCTGTGGCTTTGACTGTAGAGAATAAGCGGTCCCATGAACCGAATTTGCAGAACGCCGAAGTATATAAAGCAAACTATCAGGTTTATTTGGAGATTTATTGCAATCTAAAAGAAACAATGAAAAGAACAGGAGGCAGATAAAATGAAGGCAGCAGTTGTATGTGCGAACGAGGACGTGCAGTATCTGGATTATGAGGAACCGAAGGCAGAAGCAGGAAAAGTCAAGATTAAGGTAAAAGCATCGGGAATCTGCGGATCGGATATTCCCAGAGTTCTGCATAATGGTGTACATTTCTACCCCATTGTACTGGGACATGAGTTTTCGGGGGATGTGGTAGAAGTCGGAGAAGGTGTCACAAAAGTAAAAGTGGGAGACAGAGTGTCGGGGGCACCATTGGTTCCCTGTATGAAATGTGACGACTGCCAGAACGGAAATTTCTCTCTCTGTAAACATTACAGCTTTATCGGCTCCAGAGAGCAGGGAAGCAATGCGGACTATGTAGTTATTCCTGAGCAGAATGCAGTGGTATTTGATAAAAGCATTCCTTACGAGCAGGGGGCAATGTTTGAGCCTTCTACCGTAGCACTTCATGGCCTCCTTCAAAATGATTATCAGGGAGGACAGTGCGTTGCTATCTTAGGCGGCGGAACTATTGGAATGTTTACCATGCAGTGGGCAAAAATTTTCGGCTCCAAAAAGGTTGTTGTATTTGATATCAGCGAGGAGCGTCTGGAGCTGGCGAAACGTCTTGGTGCAGATGAAGTGGTGAATACAACAAAAGAAGACTTTATGGAAGAGGCCATGGCAATGACCGGCGGGAAAGGCTATAGCTATGTATATGAAACAGCGGGACAGGCTCCGACTATGTATATGGCATTTGAGCTGGCTGCCAATAAGGCACATGTGTGTTTCATAGGTACTCCTCATGTAGATCTGACGTTTACGCCGGCGATGTGGGAGAACATGAACCGGAAGGAATTTAAATTGACAGGGTCCTGGATGTCTTACAGTTCTCCATTCCCCGGCAAGGAGTGGGAGTTGACAGCCCATTATTTTGCTACAGGGCAATTAAAATTTGATCCGGGCTTCATCTATAAGAAGATGCCTATGAGCCAGGCTCAGGAAGCCTTCCAGATGTTTAAGACACCGGGACTGGTAAAAGGGAAAATACTGCTGATGAATGAAGACCAGGAGGAAGCTTAAGAATGATATTGACAGTAACTCTTAACGCTGCCATTGATAAGCGCTATGTGGTGGAAGGCTTTCAAATCGGAGAAGTAAACCGTGTGAAGGAATGTGCCTATACGCCGGGAGGCAAAGGCTTAAATGTATCCAAACCTGCTGCTATCGCCGGGGCGGAGGTAGTGGCGACAGGATTTGTAGGTGGACATGCAGGGGATTATATAGAAGATTCCCTGAGCCCCTTTCATGTGAAAAGTGCCTTTTATCATCTTGAGGCGGAAAGCCGTTCCTGCATCAACATATGGGATGAGGTCAATAAGGTGCAGACGGAATTTCTGGAGCCCGGCTTTACAGTGACTAAAGAGGACTTCTGGGGGTTTCAGGAAAAATTTGAAAAGCTGGTGCAGAATGCTGATGTTGTGACCATGTCCGGCAGTGTCCCGAAAGGGTTGGATGGAAATGCATACCAGGAGTTGGTGGGGATTGTAAAAAATGCCGGAAAGAAAGTAATTCTGGATACCAGCGGGAACCTTTTGGAGATGGGAATAGAAGCATGCCCTACTATGATTAAGCCAAATATTGATGAAATCCGCATGCTGACAGGGAAGACCTGTGACAATATGGAGGATATGATTGAAGCGGCAGAGGAAATACACAGGCGCGGCGTGGAGGTTGTAGCAGTGTCTCTGGGCGGAGAAGGCTCATTTCTGGTGTGTGATGAAGGTATTTACCAGGCAAAAGTGCCCAAAATAAATGCGGTGAATACAGTGGGGTGCGGTGACTCTATGATAGCGGGATTTGCCATAGGATTCAGTGAGGGACTGCCTATAGAAGAAGTACTGCGTAAAGCCAGCGCAATTTCCGCAGCTGCGGCACTCAGAGAGGAAACAGGATTTTTTGTAAAACAGGATATGGAAAGTATTCTGCCTGATGTGCAGATTATAAAGCTTAGATAAAGAGGAGATGAAACAATGGGAGAATTTATTAACCTGGCAGATGTGCCTAAAGTAAAGATATATACAGGGGAAGAAATCCCCGGTGTGGGAATGGGAACCTTCGGTTCAGACAGGTTTGGCTCCGAAGAAGTATCGAATGCGGTGGCAGGAGCAATCCGCTGCGGATATCAAATGTTTGATTGTGCCGCATGCTATGGCAATGAAAAAGAGATAGGAGAGGTATTCAAAACTGCTTTTGACGAAGGGGTTGTGGAGAGAAAAGACCTTTATATTACAACAAAAGTATGGAATGATATGCATGAAAGAGTTGAAGAGTCCTGCAGAAAGAGTATTGCCGATCTGCAGTGTGATTACATCGACTTATTTTTCATCCACTGGCCCTTTCCGAATTACCATGCACCGGGATGTGACGGAGACGCGCGCAACCCGGAATCTAAGCCTTTCAGCGTGGAAGAGTTTATGAATACCTACAGACAGTGTGAAGATTTGGTAAAGAAAGGCTTGATCCGCCATATTGGAATTTCCAACATGACAATCCCTAAAATGGAAGCTGTGCTGCCGCTTATGGAAATTATGCCTGTGGCATGCGAACTTGAGATGCATGTAAGCTTTCAGCAACAGGAGTTGTTTGACTATCTGAAAGCCCATAATATTGCTCCAATCGGGTACATGCCCTTGGGTTCACCTCAGAGACCGGAAAGAGATATATTCCCGGATGACGTGGCGGACTTGGAAATGCCCGAAATGAAGAAGATTGCAAAAGCACACGGTGTACATCCAGCCTTGATTGCATTGAAATGGGCACAGCAGAGAGGACAGATTCCGATTCCCTTTTCTGTAAAGGAAAGAAATTATGTGAGCAACTTAAAGTGTCTCACAGAGGATCCACTTACAGAGGAAGAGATGGCCGAGATAGCAACTCTGGAAAAAAATAACAGACTGGTAAAAGGACAAGTATTCCTATGGGAAGGCGCCAAAGACTGGCACGACCTGTGGGATGAAGACGGAGTGATTGTAACGCTGTAGTAAGTTTTAAAAGGGTCAGACCCCATCTTAAAAGGGTCAGACCCTTTTGTGCAATATGAGTAACAGTTTCACAAATGTCTTTTACAATTCTCTATCTTGATGTATAATATCCGCAGATATGTTAATCGAAAGAAGGACACAAGGAGGCACTAATAGTGTATAAAGTTTTACTGGTGGATGATGAAATTTTAGTCCGTGAGGCAATCAGCGCGAAAATTCAGTGGCAGCAGCTTGGTTTTGAGCTGGCGGGAGATTGTGAGAATGGGAAAGATGCAATTGAATTTTTGGAGGAGACACCGGTTGATGTAGTATTGACGGATATCTGTATGCCATATGTTGATGGAATGGCTTTAAGTAAATATATTTATGAAAATATGCCCCAGACAACAACTATTATTTTTAGCGGATATGGCGACTTTGACTATGCCAAACAGGCAATACAATATAAAGTGGCTGAATATATTTTGAAACCTGTGACGGCAAAGGAACTGTCCGAGGTGCTGAGTCGGATTAAGGGAAAACTCGACGGTGAGCGCAGGCAGGAGGAGAAGCTGGATGAACTTACGAAGGTGTACCACAATTACACGAAAAATGAGGCTCTGATTGTTTCCAGAATCCTTTCCCGTCTGGTTATGGGAACCCAGGCGGTGGAAACCAGCCTTCAGGAGCTGGAAGAGTTTGGAGTATCCGTGGTGGGGCTTGTTTATCGGGTGGTAACCATAGACATTGACGTATATTCCGGCCTTTATGAGATTGATGATGAGTTGAAGAAGGAGAGTGCGTTGATGTCCTTCGTTGTGGAGAACATCAGCAGTGAAATTGTAGATAACCACAAAGCAGGACTGGCATATCGTGACTCGGACAATCGTGTCTGCATTTTATTTTTTACAAATAAGCCAAAAGAATTTGCAACGGAGGTAAGCTCCATATGCAGGGAGATTAAAGATACGGTCTATCAGGCTATGAAACTGAGCGTATCTATGGGAATCGGGATTTCTGTGAATAAATTGGAGAACCTTTCCAAATCCTATGATTCTGCTGCGAAAATTTTAAAATATAGGTATACTAAAGGAAGCGGGGTTATCTTTGACTGTGAGAAGCTCCGGCCGGTGGAAAATCCTATGGAACTGGAAAGAAATCTTAAGGATATAGCTTCTGCTGTAAGAGGGAGAGACAAAGAACTTTTAGAAGATATCCTGAATCATATTGAAGAACGGATAAAAGCAGGGTATGTAACACGGAACAGAACGGTGGCATATCTGCAGCAGGTACTTCGTATTTTGCATGAAATAGTGTATGAAACGAATGAGAACTTCAAACTGCAGGATTCGGATGTTTCCGGTATCACAGAAGCCAGGAGCCTAACGGAAGCCATGAAGCTGATCAGGAACTATGCAAAGGCCGGGATGGAGGCAGTATCTGAGGCAGGCTATTCCAGCGGCGAACTGCAGGCAATTATGGCTATGGACTATATCAAAGAAAATTACAATAATCCAGATTTGAGCCTGAATCAGATTTGTAGTTATCTGAGTATTAGTACAAGCCGCTTCAGCAGTATATTTAAGGAGGCAACAGGAAAAACTTTTATGGAGGTTCTGACGAATGTCCGTATGGAGAGAGCCAAACAGCTGCTCCGTCAGACAAGCCTTAAGAATTATGAGATTGCGGAGAGGGTTGGTTTCAGTGATCCTCATTATTTTAGCATTGCATTTAAAAAGATGACTGGAAAAACACCGAAAGAGTATGCCAGGGAGATTTAAGGCATGAAGGATAAAAAAGGATACAGAACTATATTTGGCAGATTTAAAAGTATTCAGAGTACAATCATGGTTTCGTTTTCGGTTCTGATGGTGATTGCAATGTTGATATTCCTATTTATTGCACTGCATTTTACAAAAAACACCATTTATGAGAACTCAGTGAATTATTCCTCCCAGATTATCGAACAAGTGAATTATGACATTGATTCTTATATGGAGTATCTGATAAATATCTCATCTATTGTCTCCAAGAGCAGTGATGTCTCTCAATATTTGTATAATGAAGATCAGACGGAAGAAGAGACAGGAGAGGAGCGGGAACGTATACTGTCTCAGTTTGTCACAATACGTGACAGCCGCAATGACATCTACAATATAGCGGCGGTGGCGAACAATGGACGCAGCGTGCTGAATGACGGGAGTGATCATTTCACAGAATATATTAATATCAAGGATGAAAGCTGGTATAGGGCGGCCTTGTCTTCTTCCCGAGGAATTGCAATTTCTTCTTCCCATGTCCAGAATGCTATACAGGAAAGTTATAAGTGGGTAATTACGCTGAGCAGGGCATTGGTTAACTATAGGACAGGGAAAAATGATGGAGTATTTTTCGTAGATTTGAATTACAGCGCTATCAGTGAACTATGCAATAATAATAGTCTGGGGGATAAAGGATATATCTTCATTTTGGATGAGAACGGAAATATTGTCTATCATCCGAAACAGCAGCTGATGTATGGGGGACTCATGACAGAGAACATTGACCAGATTATGTCAAGCAAATCTAACCATTTTCTCACAAAAACCGGAGATAAGCTTTATACAATTTCTAAATCTGATATAACAGGGTGGACGGTGGTCGGGGCTATTTATACCTCGGAACTGATGAAAAATAACAAACAGGCACAGATGCTGTATTTTTTGGTCGCAGCAGTACTTTTGCTGGGAGTTACCGTGGTTTCCAGCATCATATCCAGGGAAATTACCAAACCGATACGGCAGCTTCGTGATTCCATGAGCCTGGTGGAAAAAGGAAGATTTGATAAAGCAAATGTGGATGTTACGGCGGAAAATGAAGTCGGCAGCTTAAGCAAGTCCTTTAATGTTATGACAGAGCGTATTCATACACTGATGGAGCAGAATGTGTATGAGCAAAAGCAAAAAAGAAAGAGTGAACTCAAAGCGCTGCAGGCCCAGATAAATCCACATTTTCTTTATAATACGCTGGATTCTATTATCTGGATGTCTGAGGCCGGGAAAAGTGAGGAAGTGGTTCTTATGACCTCAGCCCTTGCAAGGCTTCTGCGCCAGAGTATCAGCAACGCCAAAGAGGAGGTGTCCATCGGAGAAGAGATCGATTATGTGCGCAGTTATCTGACAATACAGAAAATGCGCTATAAAGACAAGCTGGAATATTCTATAGAAATGTCTCCGGAAATCAACCATGTCAGGATTATTAAGCTGGCACTGCAGCCTATAGTGGAAAATGCTATTTACCATGGCCTAAAATATAAGGAAACAAAGGGAAACATAAATATTGACGGCTATAAGCTTGGCAGAAAAGCATATATTACAATTTCGGATGACGGAGTGGGGATGGATGAAGAAACCTTAGCTCATATCTTTGACGAAAAGCAAAAAGAACATAAGGCAAATGGGGTAGGCGTGCCCAATGTACAAAAACGACTGCAGCTTTATTATGGGGAAGAGTACGGGATTTCCTATATAAGCAGGAAGGGGGCAGGAACAGTGGCAACGATTACAGTGCCGCTGGATGGTGGAACGAATGATGAAAAAAAGGATGAATAAAGAAATAAGAACCGGAGTGCTTATTTCAGGAATAGTTGCTGTAGTTTTCCTGACTGCATTAGTTCTGTTGAATCCACAAAACCAAGAGAAGAAAGTGTATAAAATAATTCTCATACCAAAAATCATCGACAGTACAAACGGATTTTGGTCCTCATTGACGGCGGGAGCCGAGCTTGGAGCGGAGGAATTCAATGTAGACCTGGAGGTCATGGGGGCAAATTCCGAGGAAGATGTGAAAGGGCAGATCCGGTATATCGAAGAAAGCATTCGAAAAAAGCCAGATGCCATCATAGTTGCACCCGGCAGCTATTCCGGGACCTCAGATGCCCTTCAGGATGTTGTGGATAGTGGCATTAAGCTTATATTGATTGATTCTATAATAGACAGGGATATTGCTGAAGCAACCGTTGCGACAGATAATTATCTGGCCGGGAGAGAACTGGGTGAATTTACAAAATCACTCCTAACAAAAGATGCGGAAATTGGGATCGTGGCACATGTCAAAGGTGCGTCTACGGCTATAGAGCGGGAGAAGGGAATGAGGGAAGGACTGGGGCAATATGAGGACCAGGTTGTGGATATTGTATTCAACGGCTCTTCCTATGATAAGGCATACGCCCTGACAGAAGATATGCTGAAAAAACATCCGAAGCTAAAGGTCATCATGGGGACAAATGAATACTCTGCGGTGGGGGCAGCCAGGGCAATAGGGGATTTAGGCCTGGCCGGTAAGGTTAAGGTTGTAGGCTTTGATAATTCCATTGAAGAGATCCAGATGCTGGAGGCAGGAGTGTTTCAGGGGATTATTATACAAAAGCCCTTTAATATGGGATATCTTGGCGTACAGCAGACAGTGAATATCCTGGAGGGGCAGCCTGTAGAGAAGAGCCTGGATTCCGGCTGTAAGATGATAACAAGGGAAAATATGTACGAGGAAGAAAACCAAAGGCTTCTCTATCCATTTACAGGACAGCAGTAAAAAATTTACTGCTGTAATTTTTTAACCTTTTTCAGTAAGATTTTCAATTTCAAAAAAAACGGAAGTAGTATATTATTGATATGCGTGAGAAAGGTGTTATACACTTTAGAATTGGAGGAATGGGAAGTGGAAAAGATTAAAAATAACGCACTGGTTAAAAAAGTTGGTTTTAACAGAGTTGTCCTATTCTGTGTACTCATACTGATGTACATAGTATTCGCTATTCTAAGCCCGACATTTCTTAGCTACAACAGAATCCTGAGTGCATTGAATTATGCTTACTTTTTAGGATTCCTTGCATTGGGAGTTACATTTGTTATTGCAACAGGAGGAATTGATTTTTCTATCGGGCCGGTTATGTTCTGTGCTGCTTTGATTAGTGGGTCCTTGCTTACAAAGTCAGGGGTTCCGCTTGCAGTATGTCTGATTATTTCAATTTTGGTCGGCACGGTATTTGGCGTTATAAACGGATATTTGGTTGCTTACTGGAACATGCCTTCTTTTATTACCTCTATGGCAAGTATGATGCTTGCAAAGGGCGTGGGCTCTGCATTCACAAAGACCCAGTCTGTAAGCTGGCCTCAGTCCAGCCAGGAAAACGGCGGATTCAGAGTGCTGGTCAAGGTCATGACGGGCAGTGGCACCCAGATCCCTACGGGTCTGATTTTCCTGTTGGTTGTCGCAGTAATCTGTGCAATTATTCTGAATAAAACAAAAATCGGAAGATATATCTTATGTCTGGGAAGCAATAAAGAAGCTGTCCGTCTTTCTGGTGTCAACGTGAAAAAGTGGGAGATGCTGGCATATGTTATCTGTGGAACTCTGGCAGGTGTTGCTTCTATCGTTTATGTAGGCGCCTATACAACTGTACAGCCGGGACTTGGGGATACATTCAACAATGATGCGATTGCCGGTTGTGTTATGGGAGGAACCTCAATGGCAGGAGGCGTTGCTTCAATCAGCGGTACAGTTATTGGGGTTATGATTATTGCTCTTCTGCAGGAAGGCATCCTTGCTATGGGATTCCAGAAAGACTGGCAGTACGTGATTACCGGACTGATTGTGCTTGCAGCAGTATATGCCGACGTCCGCAGCCGTAAGAGAAAGAACTAATCAGATTTGGAATATAAAGAATAGGAAGGTGAGAACGTGGGAGAAGTAATTTTAACAATGAATGGTATTGATAAGTCTTTCCCCGGAGTACATGCACTCGACCATGTGAATCTGGAAGTGAGAAAAGGTGAGGTCCATGCCCTGATGGGAGAGAACGGAGCCGGAAAGTCTACACTTATGAAAGTTTTAACAGGAATTTATACAAAAGATGAGGGAACCATAACCTATGAGGGAAAAGAGGTAGAATTTGCCAATCCGAGAGAGGCCCAGGCAGCAGGTATCGTGATTGTACATCAGGAACTGAACATGCTGAACCACCTTACGGTAGCGCAGAATATTTTTATCGGCCGGGAGATGATGTCAGGTAAGCTTATTAATGATAAAAAAATGAATGAAGAAGCAAAGAAGCTGTTCCATAAGCTGAACATTGATATTGATCCAACTGAGAAGATGGGTAAGCTGACGGTCGGCAAACAGCAGATGTGTGAAATTGCAAAGGCTATTTCACATGACGCAAAGGTTATAATTTTTGATGAGCCCTCTGCCGCTTTGACAGAGGCTGAGATTGATGAATTGTTCAAGATTATCCGCGACTTGAGAGAAAAGCAATTGGGTATTGTGTACATTTCTCATAGGATGGATGAAATTAAAGTAATTACAGACCGTGTAACCGTCATGAGGGACGGCGGTTATGTAGGAACTCTGATTACGGAGGACTCTACAAAAGACGATATCATCAATATGATGGTAGGACGTGTTATTTATGAGGAGCCAAAGACTAAGAGCAATGTTGCACCGGATGCGCCGGTCATTCTAAAAGTAGAGAATTTGAATGCAGGGAAGATGGTGCAGGATGTCAGTTTCGAGCTGCACAAGGGAGAAATCCTGGGCTTTTCAGGCCTGATGGGTGCAGGGCGCACTGAGACGGCAAGAGCGCTGTTTGGCGCGGATCCCAAGGAAAGCGGGGATATCTATGTCAATGGGAAAAAGGTTGACATTAAAAACCCGATGGATGCCGTTAAACACGGTATCGGATATCTGTCAGAAGACAGAAAACAGTTTGGTATAGTTGTGCAGAAGTCGGTTGCAGAGAATTCTACTATGGCTTCTCTGGACAATTATATGAATGGGATTTTCATAAACAAGAAAAAAGAAGCTGAGGTTGCTAAGAAGTATGTAGAGTCCCTAAGCACCAAGACGCCTTCTGTAGATCAGCTGGTTGTAAATCTCTCAGGTGGTAACCAGCAGAAAGTGGTTATCGCAAAATGGCTGGTAAGGGACTGTGATATTCTGATATTTGATGAACCTACCAGAGGGATTGATGTCGGAGCAAAGAGTGAGATTTATCACCTGATGAACGAACTGGTAGCGGAAGGAAAGTCAATTATTATGATTTCCTCTGAAATGTCAGAGATTCTTAGGATGAGTGACCGCATCGTAGTTATGTGTGAAGGCAAGAAGACCGGTGAGATGTCTATTTCAGAGGCAACTCAGGAAAACATTATGCATGCTGCGACACTGAGAAATTAGGAGGAGATGAGAAAATGGGAAAGAACGAGAAAAAGGGGAATGTGTTTACCAATAATCCATTGGTAAGAGCAATAGGAACCCAGAAAATAGTAGTAGTCCTGGTTATTATCCTGCTGGCTCTTCTCTTTAGTATTATGAGTCCGTCATTCCGCAAGTATGCCACAGTTGTCAGCATTTTTGACTATTCATATTATATCAGTTTTATGGCAATTGGTGTTACGTTTGCACTGATTACCGGAGGAGTAGACCTTTCCATAGGAACAGGCATGATTGCCAGCGGCCTGGTGGGAGGATATTTGATCACACATCAGGGAATGCCGGTTATAGTGGGTATGCTGGCATCTATAGTATTGGGACTTTTGTTTGGATTGTTTAATGCCCTGTTGATTGCAGTGTTGGATCTGCCCCCGTTTATCGGGACGCTGGGCACTATGATGGTGGCAAGGGGGCTTGGCTCCATTCTGACAGGCGGAATGAGTATCACATGGCCTGCTGCAAGCGTTCCCCAGGGCTGGTTTAGAAGCATCTTTAAATTAACCATAGGAAATGTAAAGTTTCCGCTGGGATTTATAATTGTAATTTTAGTTGTCATTATTATGTCTACATTCCTGAACAGGTCAAGACCGGGACGCTACATTATCGCTATAGGGAGCAACAAGGAAGCAACCAGACTCTCCGGTATCAATGTTGTGAAATGGCAGTCACTGGCATATATTATTTCCGGTCTCTTTACAGGGATTGCAGGTATTGCATACGCAGCTACTTTTCAGGCAGTTGCACCCGGTACAGGCGCAGGTCTTGAGCTGGATGCCATTGCGGGAGCAATCATCGGCGGAACCTCTATGACTGGCGGTTATGGTACGATTGCAGGAACTCTGCTCGGTGTATTCGTTATGTCACTTTTAAAGACCGGTCTGCCGTTCATAGGACTGCAGGCAAATTGGCAGCAGATCATCACAGGTCTTGTACTTATTATAGCAGTACTGATTGACGTATTAAAAAACAGTAAACGTGCTTAACGTGCGGGAAGCTTATGAATGTTTCGAACAACTTGATATTAAATTCGCCCAAAGCGGCGGTTTTAATAAAAATTCTAATTCCAAGGGAGGAAAAGAAATGAAGAAAAAAGTAATTAGCGCATTATTATGCGCTGCAATGATTGGAACCATGGTAATCGGCTGCGGCTCAAAGGGAGACAGCTCCGCATCCGATAAAGGAGGAGATGATTCCTCATCAAAGGCTAAAGAGGACCTAAGTATTGAAATTGTATCAAAAGGTTTCCAGCACCAGTATTGGCAGGCAGTTCTCAAGGGATCCACACAAAAAGCAGATGAACTGGGTGTTAAGATTAATTTTGTAGGGCCGAACTCGGAGTCTGATATTGCTGACCAGGTACAGATGCTCCAGAGTGCAATCAATGCACAGCCAGATGCGATCGCACTGGCAGCTCTTGATACAGAGGCTTGTATGGATGCAATTTCTCAGGCACAGTCATCCAATATTCCAATCGTTGGATTTGACTCCGGTGTTCCGGGAGCTCCGGAGGGTGCGATTGTAGCAAATGCTTCTACAGATAACTATAATGCAGGCGAACTAGCAGCAGAAGAAGGCTATAAGGCAGCTCTCAAGGATAGAATTGCAAAGGCATCAGGTCCAGTAAGAATCGGTGTTATGGCTCAGGATGCAACATCTGAATCTATTATCAACCGTGGACTTGGATTTATCGACAAGATTGCAGAACTGTGTGATGCTGACGGAAAGACAGTTTCTATTGAAGGAAATGATAAGTATGTTTCTGATGCTAAAGTAGAGAAAACAGATGGTGCCGATGTAATCATTGATGTAGCAGTACCTGCACAGGTGACGTCTGAACTTTCTTCTCTGGACTGCCAGACATTGCTCAACAAAAAGGATACCATTGCTATCTATGGCTCTAACCAGCACTCCGGCGAGGCTATGGTGACAGGCAATGAGAACCTGAATAAGTTTGGCTCAGGTGATGATCAGGTTATTGGTATTGCATTTGACTCCGGTGAAGTTATTAAGAATGCAGTTAAGACAGGTGAGTTTATCGGTGCTATCACACAGGCTCCTGTAAAGATGGGTGAGACAGTTGTTGACCTTTGTGTGAAAGCTGCCAAGGGTGAGGATGTATCAGATGTTGATACAGGCTGCCAGTGGTTTACAGCAGACAACATGGACGATGAGGAAATCGCACAGAACCTGTATGACTAAATCCAATACTAAAAAAGAGATGAGGGGAGCTTTTTAAGGCTCTCCTTTTCTTAATTAGAAAAACTATTTCTTTAAGCATTAGGATTTAAGATATTGTTTTGGAGTGATTCCTTTATATTTTTTAAAAGTCTTTATAAAATAGCTCAGATCATTGAAACCAGAATTATAGGCTACTTCGGTGATGGACTGGTCTGTTGTCAAAAGTTGGTAGCATGCACGCTCAATCCGATAGTAATTCAGATAATCCACAGGCGTGCGGTGGGTCATTTCTTGAAAGAAGCGGCAAAAATATTTGGGAGACATGTGAACACTGTCTGCCATCTCCTTTAGCGAAAGCTGCATGTGAAAAGAAGACTCTATAAATTCCAGTGCAGTTTTAAGCTGAACAATACGGCGGTGGTTCCTTGGAGGATTCTCAGGAACAGGGTTATAGTAGTTTTTAGAAAAAATCAATCCTGTTGTCTGATACAGGGCACCGAGGACAGCCAGCTGGTACCCTTTTTTTCTGGAGGAAACGGCATCAAATAAGGACCAGACAGCCTGGTGGATATCGTTATAGGTTTTTGGGTAGACATATATAGGCTCAACCTCATGGTCAATAATTTGGCGGATGAGTTTGCAGCAGGAATCATTTTTATTCATCAACATATTCATGTCGAAGACGACACACTCATAAGTGCAGTTATCAGGAGTCCCGGCATGAAGGGCACCGGCGGGAATAATGATAGAAGAATTCTCTTTGACATTAAATTCTTGTTCGTCTATGAACAAGTGAAACGAACCTTTTATAATACGGATGATTTCAAACTCCACATGCCAGTGAAGTGCCATAACATACTGTGGATGCGTAGGGGAAATATGATGATACTCTAATGGGAAGTCTGCTGTCCCACGCTGCCAGCTTTCCCGGTAATTGATGTATTGCATAAATCTCCTTTATGTGAATATTGTTATATTTTTTACCATTATAACACAAGTATCTTTGGGGGAACAATGATAGAATATAAGAAAATGTAAGAAACTATGCAGAAAGGAGGAAGACAAGTGAATAATACGAAGAAGCAGGTGCTTGCATTTGACTTTGGAGCTTCCAGTGGCCGTGCCATTTTAGGAACCCTGGAGGACGGTAAAATATGTATGGAAGAAGTATACCGCTTTTCCAATGATCCGGTTATCGTCTGTGGGGCCATGTACTGGGATACATTAAGGCAGTTCTTTGAGATAAAGCAGGGCATTGTCAAGGCGAAGCAGAAAGGCGGTTTTGAGAGTCTTGGAATTGATACCTGGGGTGTTGACTTTGGCCTTTTGGATGAACACGGGGTACTGCTGGAGAATGCTGTACACTATCGGGACGACAGAACAGTGGGAATGCAGGAAGAAGCATTTAAAAAGATTTCCAGGGATGAGCTTTATGATATGACGGGAAATCAGTTTGAAAACTTTAATACAGTATTCCAGCTTTATTCCCTGGTTCAGAAGAGACCCTGGCTTTTGGAGAGGGCGGACAAGCTGTTGCTGACGCCGGATTTGTTTAACTATTTTCTGACAGGTGAGCAGAAGGCTGAGTACACAATGGCCACCACTACACAACTCATGGATGCAAGGAATAAAGTCTGGTCTGATAGAGTTTTACAGGCGCTGGAGATTCCAGAGAGGATTTTCCCGGAGATTGTGCCAAGCGGTACTGTGGTGGGAACTTTAAGTGATGACATTTGTGCAGAGCTGGGTATACAGCCGGCGAAGGTAATTGCGGTTGCAAGTCATGACACACAGAGTGCTGTGGCAGCTGTACCTACCCGTGAGAAAGATTTCATATTTATAAGCTGCGGGACATGGAGCCTGTTCGGAACCGAATTGAAAGCTCCGATTATCGGGGAGAAATCCCTGGAGTGCAATGTAAGCAATGAGGGCGGCTATGGTGACACGACCACATTGCTGAAAAATATCAGTGGCTTATGGCTTGCTCAGGAGAGCAGAAGACAGTGGATCCGGGGGGGACAGGAATATTCTTTCGGGGAGCTGGAGAAGATGGCAATGAAGGCAGAACCGTTTCAGAGCTTTGTAGATCCTGATGCGCCGGAGTTTGTACCGGCTGGGAACATACCGGAGCGTATCCGTGAATTCTGCCGCAGGACAGGTCAGAAGGCTCCGGAGACAATCGGTGAAATTATGTGCTGTATCAATCAGAGCCTTGCACTGAAGTACAGGTATGCATTGGAGCAGATAGAAAGCTGTACGGGAAGGCATTATCCTATTATCCATATGATCGGCGGGGGCATTCAGAGCAGACTGTTGTGTCAGATGACCGCCGGTGCAGCGGGCCGCAAAGTCATGGCAGGGCCGGTTGAGGCTACAGCCCTTGGTAATATAGCTATACAGTTTATGTCCTTGGGAGAAATCAAGGATATGACCGAGGCAAGACAAATTATTGCAAATTCAGAAAAAACATATGAATACATTCCGCAGGATGAAGAAAAGTGGAATGCGGCATATGAAAGGTTTAAAACAATTATTCAAAAATAAGGAGGAAACAAACTATGGCAGAATCAAGACTTATCGGAAGTTATCCGGCGATTGGCATCAGACCTACTATTGACGGGAGAAGAGGGCCTCTTAAGGTACGTGAATCTCTGGAGGAGCAGACCATGAATATGGCAAAATCTGCTGCAAAATTATTTCGGGAGAATCTAAAGTATTCAAATGGTGAGCCTGTGAAGGTTGTAATTGCTGACACAACAATCGGGCGTGTGGGAGAAGCCGCTGCGTGTGCAGATAAATTCAGAAAAGAGGGTGTAGATATTACACTGTCTGTAACTCCCTGCTGGTGTTACGGTGCAGAGACAATGGATATGGATCCACAGACAATCAAGGGTGTATGGGGATTTAACGGAACTGAGAGACCTGGTGCTGTTTATCTCGCATCCGTACTGGCTTCATACTCACAGAAGGGTCTTCCGGCATTTGGCATCTATGGCCACGATGTGCAGGAAGCTGACGATACAGAAATTCCCTGTGATGTAAAGGAAAAATTATTAAGATTCGGCCGCGCCGCTGTTGCTGCAGCAACGATGAGAGGCAAATCTTATCTGCAGATTGGCTCTATCTGCATGGGAATAGGTGGATCTATTATTGATCCTGCGTTTATTGAAGAATACCTTGGTATGCGTGTAGAGTCTGTAGATGAGGTGGAAATCATCCGCCGTATGACGGAAGGTATCTATGATGAAGCAGAATATCAGAAGGCGCTTGCATGGACTAAGGAAAAATGCAAGGAAGGCTTTGATAAGAACCCTGAAAACCTGCAGAAATCCCGTGAAGCGAAAGATTCTGACTGGGAGTTCGTAGTAAAGATGATGTGCATCATCAAAGATTTGATGAATGGAAATAAAAATCTTCCGGAAGGCTCAGAGGAAGAGATGGTTGGACACAATGCACTTGCGGCCGGCTTCCAGGGACAGAGACAGTGGACAGACTTTTATCCAAACTGCGACTATGCAGAGGCTATGCTCAACACATCCTTTGACTGGAACGGGGCAAGAGAGCCATACATTTTGGCGACAGAAAATGATGTTCTGAATGGATTGGGAATGCTGTTTGGAAAACTGCTTACAAACTCTGCGTCTATTTTTGCAGATGTACGTACTTACTGGAGCCCGGAGGCCGTAAAGAAGGCAACAGGATACGAAGTAGAAGGCCACGCAAAAGAGTCCGGCGGATTTATTCATCTGATTAATTCAGGCGCAGCATGCCTGGATGCAAACGGACAGGCCCAAGATGCGGATGGAAATGGCTGTATGAAGCCATGGTATGATGTGACAGAGGCAGACCAGGAAGCAATTATGAATGCTACAACATGGAACTACGCAGACCTTGGATATTTCAGAGGCGGCGGCTATTCTTCCAGATTTGTAACAGAGGCTGAGATGCCTGTAACAATGATTCGTCTGAATCTTGTTAAGAATTTAGGGCCAATGCTTCAGATAGCAGAGGGCTGGACAGTGAAACTCCCGGAAGGTGTAACAGATACACTCTGGAAGAGAACAGACTATACATGGCCATGTACATGGTTTACACCAAGAACTACAGGCGAGGGAGCATTTGCAACCGCTTATGATGTTATGAACAACTGGGGGGCTAACCACGGTGCGATTATGTATGGCCATATCGGAGCTGATTTAATTACACTTTGCTCTATGTTAAGAATCCCGGTAGCTATGCATAATGTTCCTGAGGAGAAGATATTCAGACCTACAGCATGGAATGCATTTGGACAGGACAAAGAGGGACAGGACTTCAGAGCATGCCAGGCATACGGACCGCTGTACAAGACTATTCGATAAGCAGGAGGCAGACATGTTAAAAGGAATTCCACAGATTTTATCACCTGAATTATTAAAAGTGTTATGCGAGATGGGGCACAGTGACAGACTTGTTATTTCTGACGGGAATTTTCCGGCAGAGTCTATGGGCAAAGATGCAATTGTAATCCGATGTGACGGACACGGTGTACCTGAGATACTTGACGCAATCCTCAAAGTATTTCCGTTGGATACTTATGTTGAAAAACCCATGAATTTAATGGAAGTAATGCCGGGAGATAATGTAGAGACACCTATTTGGGACACTTATAAAGAGATTGTTTCTAAATATGATGAAAGAGGAGCAGAAGCTGTAGGGAATATTGAACGCTTTAAATTCTATGATGAATCCAAGACAGCTTATGCAATTATTGCCACAAGCGAAAAGGCACTTTATGCAAATGTAATGCTGCAGAAGGGCGTAGTTACAGAATAAAAACAGTTACAGAGCAAAATTATAGGTTACAGTTCGGCTATGCGGATATTTGATTAAATATGCATGTCGAACTGTAACTTTTATTATATATAAGGGAACAACCATGCTGCTAAGTTCGAAAGGACCTCATTAAGCCAGCAGGTTGTACTTTGCGGCTAAGGCTTGAAAAGACCAAGCCTAAGCAGCATAAGCAAAGAGTCTTCTGCATATATTGTAAAGGATAAGTGCGATATAGAAATTTGGGACAAGGGTGCAAGTATGGGATTGAAAAAAAACAAGCTTAAGATCTGGCTTGAACTGGGGCTGGCAATTCTTTTAGTTACTGTTATCGGGATCGGCTCAAATAGCGGAGTATTTGACAGGAAAATTGAAAAAAAGAAGACGGAGCAAGCGTCCTCAAAAGAAGCTCTCAAAAAAGCAGAACAAGAAAATTCAGCGGCAAAGACAGGAAATGACAGCAAAACAGAGGAGGACAAAAGTAAAGAAGAACAGACTGAAGAAGTAATTGCCCAGGGACAGTATCCAATTATGGGGAAAAGCCCTGTGACAGTGGAGCAGTTGGTAACATATTTTAAATCCAGCGGTGAAACATATCCATCAAAGGAACTGCAGAAGGGTGGTGCGGGCAGCATTGAGACTTTTTGCCAGATGTACTATGATGAAGCCGTAGCAGAGGAGGTTCGTCCGGAGGTTGCTTTTGTGCAGACTATGAAGGAGACAGGATGGCTGCAGTATGGCGGAGATGCATCTATTGAGCAGTTTAATTTTGCAGGGCTTGGCACTACAGGGGGCGGTGTGGCGGGAGAATCCTTTGCGGATGTCAGGACAGGAATACGTGCCCAGATACAGCATCTGAAAGCTTATGCCACCGGAGATGCCCTAAATCAAGAGTGCGTAGATGACCGGTATGAATATGTGACAAAAGGATGCGCTCCCTATGTGGAGTGGCTTGGACAGAGGGAAAATCCGGGGGGCTACGGCTGGGCTACGGCGGAACGCTACGGATATTCTATTGTAGATATGATCTCAAAGCTAAAGGCATCAAGATGACCAATGTAACATAATTTATGCCCGAGAACATATATTAATATAAAAGAAACAGATATGGTGAACTATGGTTACAGAACGTTATACAATCACATTTTTTGATCTTGACTGCGAGAGGTATACAGCAGATTTAATTGCTGCTTTGTGGGATGTAAGTGCAGAGAAGATATATGAGGAAAATAATATATATGTTTCAGGAGATATATACATCGGGTATTCTGCCAGACAAGTGAATGAAAAAGAGACTCCAATCAGTATAGCATTTTCAATTGTCAGTACCAGAAGCCCTGTTGAGGTGCAAAGCGAAGTGGATTTTTGGAATGCCTATCAGCTGGTCACACAAGGAATTAGAAGCAGATTAGGAAACCCCTGTATGTCTTTGTCAAAACAAGAGGTGGATTTCTTCTATTTCCAAAAACTTTGAATCTTAAGATTTATTAAAAACCTTGACAAATCAGCATCTGAAAGATATGATAGACCTTAATTCATACCTTATTGAACATTAGTAGTTCAATAAGTATATATAGTTAACATTTTCGTAACTATCCAGAAGGATAAAGTATAAAGGTGCTGAGGAAGAGGAGTACATAATTACTCTTGACAGAGAGAACTGCCCATTGGCTGGAAGGCAGTTTCAGAAGAGAATTGTGGAAGGTAGCTTCTGAACCGGAGGTCTGAACATAGCAGTAAGACATCCCGTAGTTGTCCGCGTTACAGGGCTAGTGTGCTGTCTCATTGACTTTCAGAAAATTGGGCAAGCTATTTTGCGAAGTGTTAATGCTGCAGTGCACTAAAAAGATGCCTGCTGGAAAAGGTAAGATTAAATTTGGCCTTTGAGAGTAAGCTGGGCATAAAATTAAGGTGGTACCGCGTAGATTACGCCCTTTACAACAAGTAAAGGGCGTTTTAAGTTTTTGAAAATGTGAAAATTTCGTGAAAGGACAGGGAATAAGGAGGAAACAATGGGAAAGGAACTGGCGAAAACTTATAATCCGAAGGAAATTGAGGGAAAATTGTATGAAAGATGGTGTGAAAACAAGTATTTTCATGCAGAGGTTGACAGAAGCAGAAAGCCATTTACAACTGTAATGCCTCCGCCAAATATTACGGGAAAACTGCACATGGGACATGCTCTGGACAATACACTGCAGGATATCCTGATCCGCTATAAAAGAATGGAGGGATACAATGCCCTGTGGATACCGGGGACAGATCACGCTGCAATTTCCACAGAGGTCAAGGTTACAAATCAATTAAAAGAAGAGGGGATTGACAAGAAGGAACTAGGACGTGAAGGCTTTCTGAAAAGAACATGGCAGTGGAAAGAAGAATACGCCGGGACCATTGAGAACCAATTGAAGAAGCTAGGTATTTCCTGCGACTGGGACAGAGAACGCTTTACAATGGATGAAGGCTGCTCTAGGGCGGTAGAGGAAGTATTTATCCGTCTGTATGAAAAAGGATACATCTATAAAGGCTCCAGAATTATTAACTGGTGCCCGGCTTGCAAATCGTCTCTTTCCGATGCGGAGGTGGAGCATGAAGAGCAGGACGGTTTTTTCTGGCATATCAAATATCCAATAGCAGGTACAGAGCGTTTCCTTGAGATTGCCACTACACGTCCGGAAACTATGCTGGGAGATACTGCAATAGCAGTACACCCGGATGATGAGCGATATAAGGACATTGTGGGTAAGAATGCAATATTGCCGCTGGTAAACCGGGAAATTCCTATTGTAGCTGATTATTATGTTGACAAAGAGTTTGGCACAGGTGCTGTAAAGATTACTCCTGCTCATGACCCCAATGATTTTGAAGTGGGAAAGCGTCATAACCTGGAGGAAGTCAATATTATGAATGATGATGCCACCATAAATGAGAAGGGCGGCAAATATGCGGGCCTGGAGCGTTATGAGGCGAGAAAAGCAATTGTAGAGGATTTGAAAAGTCAGGGTTATCTTGTAAAGATAGAGCCTCACTCTCACAGTGTGGGCACTCATGACAGGTGTTCGACAGTCGTAGAACCGCTGATTAAACAGCAGTGGTTTGTGAAGATGGAAGAATTGGCAAAGCCTGCAATCAACGCATTGAAGACCGGCGAATTGAAGTTTGTGCCGGAACGCTTTGGTAAGAATTATTTGCATTGGCTGGAAAACATTAAAGACTGGTGTATTTCCAGACAAATTTGGTGGGGACACAGAATTCCTGCATATTATTGTGATGAGTGCGGAGAATTTGTAGTGGCGAAAGAGGTACCTTCAGTATGCCCACATTGTGGGGGGACTCACTTTACTCAGGATGAAGATACCTTGGACACATGGTTCAGCTCAGCACTGTGGCCCTTCTCTACACTGGGGTGGCCGGAACAAACAGATGACTTAGACTATTTCTATCCTACAGATGTGCTGGTAACTGGATATGATATTATTATTTTCTGGGTCATCCGGATGGTGTTCTCGGGATATGAGCATACTGGAAAAGCACCCTTTAATACGGTATTAATCCATGGTCTTGTGAGAGATTCACAAGGGCGTAAGATGAGTAAGTCTCTTGGAAATGGAATCGATCCGTTAGATATCATCAACCAGTATGGTGCGGATGCACTTCGTCTCACACTGGTGACAGGAAATGCTCCCGGAAACGACATGCGTTTTTATCCGGAAAGGGTAGAGGCAAGCAGGAACTTTGCAAATAAGGTATGGAATGCGTCACGCTTTATCCTCATGAACATTGAAAATGAGGAACTGACACAGCCCGGCATTTCTGAACTGGCGGAAACTGATAAGTGGATTCTATCTAAAGTGAATACTCTGGCAAAAGATGTGACGGAGAATATGGATAAATTTGAGCTGGGTATCGCAGTACAAAAAGTGTACGATTTTATCTGGGACGAATTCTGTGATTGGTATATAGAAATTGCAAAGTATCGTATTTACCATAAAGATGAAGACTCAAAGGCGGCTAACTGTGCTCTGTGGACGCTGAAAACTGTCCTGGGGCAGGCACTGAAAATGCTCCATCCATTTATGCCATTTGTAACAGAGGAAATCTACAATGTCCTTGTTCCGGAAGAGGAGTCACTGATGATTTCTAAGTGGCCGGTATACAAAGAAGAATGGAGCTTTGCCGTATCGGAAAATATTGTAGAGCACATGAAAGAAGTAATCCGAGGTATCCGCAACATCCGCTCCGAGATGAATGTTGCAAACAGCCGTAAAACCAAAGTGTTTATTGTAAGTGAAGATGAAACACTTGTAGCTGGTTTTAAAGTTTTGTCTGCTTCTGTGAAGCCTCTTATGGGTGCAACGGAGATATTTATTGGCACAAGAAAAGAGGGAGTCTCAGAGGATGCAGTTTCCATTGTTGTGCCGGATGCAGTTATTTATCTTCCCATGGAGGAGCTGGTTGATTTCGAACAGGAACTAAAGCGTCTGACAAAGGAAGAAGAAAAGCTGAAAAAGGAAATTGCAAGAGCAGAAGGTATGCTGGCAAATGAAAGATTCATCAGCAAAGCCCCAGAGACAAAGATACAGGAAGAAAGAGAAAAACTGGAAAAATATACACAAATGTTAGAGCAGGTGCAGGAGAGAATGGCAGGCTTGAGGAAATCATAGGAGTGGTTATACATGAAACACATTCAAATCAGAAAACCTGATATAAAAGGCTTTTTCCGTAAAATAAAAAATCTTAACAAAGAGGATATAAAAGCGTACAGAGCAGCAAGGAAGGAGCGGAAACGGCATGCACTTGAGCAGCGCCGCAACAGTGCTTTTGCCAACAAAATGAAACCTGTATACAGCTTCATGAACAAGACAGCACTTATTTTCCATTATCTGCTTGCAGCTGTGTTGAACTTTTTAATAGAAGTGATATCAAGACATTCTCTGTTTGCGGCATGGGATTATATGGTGGGAACGCCGAAAGTGTTTTTATTTAATACATTTTTGATATTTGCAACCTTTTCCATTGTATTTCTGGTCCGCCGGAGGGTGTTTGCCAGAATTTTGCTGAGTGTATTCTGGTTGTTTATCGGCATATGTAACGGTTATTTGCTTCTAAAAAGGGTCACACCCTTCAATGCCCAGGACCTGAAGGTACTTTCAGATGCCTTGGAACTGACGGGTAATTATTTTAGTCCTTTTGAACTCATTTTATTGGCTATAGGAGTGGCGGCAGTGGTGCTTTGGGTTTTTTCCATGTGGCGCAGAGGGGGACAGTATACAGGAAAAATGCATCGCATTATTTCTTTACTCGGGGTAGTATTCTGGATTGGTGCGTATGTTGTACTTACGAATGTGGCAATCGATAATCGTGTGGTTTCCAATTATTTTGGAAATATCGCTTTTGCCTATGAAGATTATGGTTTTCCCTACTGCTTTACAGCCAGTATTTTTGACACCGGTATATCAGAACCTGCAGGCTACAGCAAAGATACCATGCGGAAAATCAGCAATAACGGTGATATTACAAAGAGTGAGACGGAGATGTCCGAAGATGAGCTCCCGAATATCATTTTTGTACAGCTGGAATCTTACTTTGACCCTACAGAAGTAGAATGGCTGCACTTTTCAGAAGATCCGACTCCAAACTTAAGGAAGATGTGTCAGGAATTTTCCAGCGGATACTTTAAAGTTCCGTCTGTAGGTGCCGGAACTGCAAATACTGAGTTTGAAGTGCTGACGGGGATGAACATGCGTTACTTCGGACCGGGGGAATACCCATATAAGACCTACGTAAAGACTAACACAATGGAAAGTGCCGCCACGGCGCTGGAAAGCCTTGGCTACGGTGCGGAGGCAATTCATAATAACGGGGGTAACTTCTACAGCCGGGCCCAAGTTTTTAATCATATGGGATTTGACCATTTTACAAGTAAGGAGTTCATGAATATCCTACAGACTACACCGAAGGGCTGGGCAACGGATGACATTCTGATTCCAAATATTCTGGAATCTATGGATACTACCACACAGCAGGACTTTGTGTTTACCGTCAGTGTGCAGGGGCATGGGGACTATCCTACAGAGAAGATGATTGAAAACCCGGAGATTGTGGTGAGCGGTGTGGAAGATGAGGGAAAGCGCAATTCATGGGAATACTATGTCAATGAAGTTCACGAGATGGATAAATTTGCAGGGAATCTTATTAAGGAAATTCAGAAGCGGGGTGAGCCCACGGTTGTTGTATTTTATGGGGATCATCTGCCCACTATGGGGCTGGAAGCCAAGGATATGAAGAGCCGATACCTTTATAATACCAACTATGTAATCTGGGACAATATCGGACTCAAACAAGAAGACAGAAATGTTCCCTCTTATCAGATTATGGCAGATGTATTTGAAAGGCTGGATATCCATTCTGGTACTGTATTTAATTATCATCAGCAGAGGAGGCAGACGAAGAACTATTTATCGGACCTGGAACTTCTGCAGTACGATATTTTGTACGGGAAGCAGTATGTCTATGAGGGCAGCGGGAAACCAATCACTGAGGGACACATGGTAATGGGCGTCAAGGACACATCCATTACAGATCTGGTATCCCAGATGGACGGAACTTACAGTGTTTACGGCGAAAATTTTACAAAGCAGAGTAAAATATATATAAACGGGGAGAAACAAACCAGTACTTTTTTGAATAATACAAGGATTGACCTGAAAGAGTCAAAGTTGGAAAACGGAGATATTATACAGGTAGACCAGGTTGGCTCCAATAACACAGTTTTCCGCGCATCTGGGGAATATGAGTATCAGGATGGGAAGCTGACAGAAGTTCCCCTCACGGGCGATGAAGAAGAACCCGGGAGGAATGCATTTGTAGATGCGGACACGGGGGATGCAAAGTGACATACGAAGAAGCAACGAGATACATTCTGAACATCCCGAAGTTTACAAAAAAAAATAAACCGGAACATATCAGCAGGTTTTTGGAATATCTCGGAAATCCACAGAAAGAGCGCAAGATTCTCCATGTAGCAGGGACCAATGGCAAAGGGTCTGTGTGTGTCTATTTAAGTACTATGTTGTTGGCTCAGAAAAAGACGGTGGGATTATTTGTTTCGCCCCATCTGATAAAAATGAATGAGAGAATTGTTATAAACGGAAAACAGGTTTCGGATGAGACGTTTCTCCAATTGTTCGAATATGTACTTGATATAACTGAAAAAATGCAGGAAGCAGGACTTCCTCATCCCACCTTTTTTGAGTTCCTGTTTGGAATGGCAATGACGGCATTTGCAAGGACAGGTGTGGAGTATATTGTGCTGGAGACCGGGCTTGGAGGGCGCCTGGATGCCACTAATTCCATTGAAAAACCTCTGGCGACAGCGATTACTTCCATAGGCCTGGATCACACGGAAATACTAGGAGATACTGTAGAAAAGATTGCGTTTGAAAAGGCGGGAATCATAAAGCCGGGTGTACCGGTTTTCTACTCTGACACCTGCGAAAAAAGTAACCGGGTAATTGAAAATGAGGCAGATATGCGGGGAGCGCCATGTAAAAAAATAGGGAAAGACGCGTACGAAATTCTGGGAATCAGGGATAAACATATTGCATTTTCCTGCGCAAATGCGTATTATGGAAATACAGCATGGACATTAAACAATATAGGGACTTATCAGCCGGGCAATGCGATGCTGGCCATGGAGATTATGCGTTTTATCTTTGGCAGTGACGGTAAGACAGATGCCTGGAGAGAAGTGCTTAGCCAGGTAAAGTGGGCAGGACGTATGGAAGAAATTCTTCCGGGTGTCTATGTGGATGGTGCACATAATGTCAGCGCAGTGGAAAATTTCGTCAGGAGTGTGCAGATGCAGAAGAAGGAAAATATTGTATTGTTTTCTGTAGTACGCGATAAAAATTATGAAGAAATGATTGCCTGTCTGTGCAAGAAATTAAAGACGGATTTTTATGTGCTTACCCGGATTGAGAATGAGCGCGGAGCGTCTATGGACGAACTGCAGAACATTTTCAACAGACATACAGATAAGCCTGTTATTATAAAGGAGTCTGCCAGGGAAGCACTTCAATATGTACTAAAACGTCAGAGGGACAGGGAAATATACTGCCTGGGCTCCCTCTACCTGGCGGGAGAGTTGGAACTGATAATTAGCGAAACAACCATGCTGCTAAGTTCGAAAGGACCTCACTAAGCCAGCAGGTTGTACT